>JAESFG010000426.1_pt1 | contig 39145 bp, 35 predicted proteins | sample 9269371 | NCBI WGS metagenome assembly JAESFG01 (sample SAMN14506227, study PRJNA617093) | algae metagenome | isolation source: Aetokthonos hydrillicola CCALA 1050 (B3-Florida) and co-occurring... | place: USA: South Carolina | collected 2013-01-01 | reverse complement strand
GCGCCAGATGTTGAGGGGGCGACCCCCTCCCTGACCCTCCCCCTGGGAGGGGGAGGGGAGGGCTATCTGGGGGCAGTGGTGCCAGGGTGCGCGATCACGACTTCGCGCTTTGCCCTGTCGTGCGGGCGGGGTAGCGTGGCGAGGAGGCTACGGAAAGGAATCCCGCATGAAGGTCCGCTACCTGCACACGATGGTGCGTGTGCTCGATCTGGAAAAGTCGATCGCGTTCTACGAGCTTCTGGGGCTGAAGGTGACGCGGCGGAGCGATTATCCGCAGGGGCGGTTCTCGCTGATCTTCCTGGCGCCTCCGGGGCAGGAGGAGTGCCCGGTGGAACTGACCCACAACTGGGATGGCGACACGGGCCTGCCGTCGGACAGCCGGCATTTCGGGCACCTCGCCTACGAGGTCGAGAACATCTACGACATGTGCGCGCACCTTCAGAAGAACGGTGTGACGATCAACCGGCCCCCGCGCGACGGGCGGATGGCCTTCGTGCGGTCGCCCGACAACGTGTCGGTGGAGCTTCTACAGATGGGCGAGGCGCTCGCCCCGGCGGAACCTTGGGCCAGCATGGGCAATACGGGGCACTGGTAGCGGTTGCGCTTCTGGTGGGGGGTGAGCCGGCAGGGGCGGCCTGCCGGCTGGCGCTGGCGCTTGGGTTCGACGTGTCGCATTCGGTCAGCGAAAAGGACTATCGCATCCAGCGGCAGGGGCTGATCGACGCGCTGCGGGACAGGGGCATCCGCGACGCGTTCCTGAAGCCCGAAGACCGGGTGCGGATCGCCTTGTTCGAGTGGAGCGGGCAGGATTATCAGGAGACGGTACTGGACTGGGTGGAGATCGGCAGCGCGGCGGATCTGGACGCGGTGGTGGGCGTGATCGGTGCGCATCAGCGCGACCCGGGGCGCAGGCCCACCGCGATGGGCGAGGCGCTGGACTTTGGGCTCGACCTTCTCGACGAACAGACGGGGTGCGCGGCGCGGACGCTGGACATGTCGGGCGACGGGCGCAGCAACACGGGCGTAGGGCCGAAGCGTGTCTTTGACGACCGCGACTGGGGCGAGGTCACGGTGAACGGGCTGGCGATCGGGGGGCTCGAATCCGACATCGTCACCTATTACCGGACCGAGGTCATCCGGGGTCGTGGGGCCTTCGTGCAGCCTGCGCGGACCGAGGCCGACTTTCCGCAGGCGATCCGGCTGAAGCTCGAGAAGGAGCTGAGCGAAGCGGTGATGGGGTCGGCCGGCAGCGCGGGCGGGGCGGGATGAGGCTGGCCCTGTGCGTGTTGGCGGCGCTGGTGGCGGGGGTGCCCGGGGTGGCCGGGGCGGCCTGCCGGACGGCACTGGCCATCGGGATGGACGTGTCGGGCTCGGTCGATCCGGGCGAGATGGGGCTGCAAAGCGAAGGCATGGCGCGTGCGCTGCTGGCCCCCGACGTGGTGCGGGCTTTCCTGCGCGACCGGGGCGGCAGCGTGCGGCTGACCATCTATGACTGGAGCGGCGTGGGATCGGCCCGTGTGATCCTGCCCTGGACCGAAATCGCCACCGAGGCCGACCTTGACGCAGCCGCGGCGGCGGTGCGGGGCGGGCGCGGCAGCGGCGGGCGCACGGCGCTGGGGCAGGCGATGCTGGTCGGCGCGGGCCTGCTGGGCGCGCAGGCGTCATGCCGGACCCTGATCCTTGACCTGACGGGGGACGGGTTTTCGAACGACGGCCCCCTGCCCGACCGTGTTCCGTCGCAGATGTTCCGGGGCATGACAATCAACGCCCTGGTCATTGCCGACAAGAACGGCACCGGCGAGGACCCGTCGCTCGCGCGCCTGGCCGCGTATTTCGAGACGCAGGTGATCCGGGGGCCGGGGGCCTTCGTGGAGCCCGCGCTGGGGTTCGCGAACTTCCGTGAGGCGATGGAGCGCAAGCTGTTGCGCGAACTTGGCGAGGAGGATGTGTCCTTCGACAGCGCCCCCCTGCGGCTGGCGCGCGCGGGCGGCGCGCCGTGAGGCCGCCCGCATCGCAGGCTGGCCCGCGCATGGGTTGGGCCAGGGTGAGGCCCGGCGGCTGGGCAGCGGTGCTGGCGCTGTGTGTCGCCTGCGGTGGTCCCACCGCCGGGCGGGCCGATTGCCGCTTGGCGCTGGCCATCGGGCTGGACCGGTCGGCGTCCGTCGATGCCGACGAGGTCCGCCTGATGACCGAGGGCACGGCGCTGGCGCTGGAGGACCCGTCGGTGCGGGCGGCGTTCCTGGACCTGCCGGGGCATCCGGTGGATCTGGCGGTCTTTGACTGGAGCGGGCCCGACTACCAGCGGGTGTTGGTGGACTGGACGACGGTGACCGATGTCGCGGCGCTGGACCGGATCGCATCCGCGCTGCGCGCGGCCCCACCGGGCACCCCGCCCAGCGAGACGGCTGTGGGCAGCGCGATCCTGTTTGCCGGGGCGCTTCTGGACCGGCGGGGCACGTGCTGGCGGCGGGTGCTGGACCTTGCGGGCGACGGCAAGTCGAACGCCGGACCCCTGCCCGACGGCCTGCCCTTCGCGCCGGGCGGGCGGCCGGGAACGGTGAACGCGCTGGTCGTGGGCATTCCCGAGGGGCGGGGTGGCGATCCGGGGCTGGCGGAGCTGACATCCTACTTCCGCAGGCATGTGCTGCGGGGTCCGGGGGCGTTCCTGCAGGGGGCCGAAGGTTATGGCGACTTTCGCGAGGCGATGACGAAAAAGCTGTCGCGCGAGCTGGCCGTGACGGTGGGGGATGCGCGCCCCGACGAAGAGGGTTTCTCTGCGCCGGGGTGATTAAGGACGAGGGGTGCCGACGACGGAATAGCCGTCCTCGCCGGGCGGACCGGGGGCGGACCGTGGGCTTGGGAAGGGCCAAGGCCTACCCAGCCATTTCCCCGCGCGGAGAGGGAGACGGCAGAACCGCCGGGGTCGCCTGGCGCGCTGGCGGCCTGTGGCTGGATCAGGCAGCCGGCCACGGCCACCAGAGGTCAGTCGTCGTGACAGTGACCTGCGGTCAATAGATGTAGCGGATCTGGTCCGTCCAGTAACGCTCCATCCGGCGGAGGGTGGAGGCGACCGCCTCGATGCCCTCGATCCCGACAACGCCGCGCGTTTCCATCCCTTCGGCGTGGCGCCGGAACAGGTTGGCGACGGCATCGCGGAGCGCCCTGCCCTTCGGCGTCAGCCGCACACGCACCGACCTGCGGTCGACCTCGGACCGCTGGTGGTGCATGTACCCGGCCTCGACCAGTTTCTTGAGGTTGTAGCTGACGTTCGAGCCCTGGTAGTAGCCGCGCGTCTTGAGCTCGCCCGCCGTCACCTCGTTCTCGCCGATGTTGAACAGGAGAAGCGCCTGGACCGAATTCACCTCGATCATGCCGAGGCGTTCGAATTCGTCCTTGATGACGTCAAGCAGCAGGCGGTGCAACCGTTCCACCAGCGACAATGTATCCAGATAGACCGGCAGCACGCCCTTTGGGGGGGCGGCGGGGTCCGTGACGACGGAATGCTGGGTCATGTCCCTCTCCGATCCAAAAACTTGAGGGGGGACAATGGGGGAAAACTTCCAAGGTAAGGTTAAGGGCCGACCGCTTGGGCGAAGGCGGAACGGCCAATCCCGCCGGGCGGGGGGGCGGTCACGGTCGGTGTCGGCTGCGTGCGAAGTTCGACAGGCGGTCGATCAGGCCCGCGTGCCGGTCAGGCGGGGCGGCGGCGCCGGTTGTCCAGCGGTAGAGGTCGTGGTCGTCCTCGTCCAGCAGCGCGGCGAAGGCCTGCAGGTCGGACGCGCTCATCGCCGCCAGACGGGCATCAGCATAGGGGCCCAGCACAAGGTCCATCTCGCGCGTGCCGCGCCGCCAGGCCCGGATGGCAAGCCGCTTGCGCATCACACCGGCCGCATCAGTCATCGCCGCTGCCCCCTTGGTCCTGCGTCAGTGGCACAGTCGGCGGCCCGCGCTGCCTGCCACCGACACAATTCGCGGCTTGCACCGCCTTGGGCCGGGTCATATGACAAGCCGCCTTCCCGATCAAACCGGAGTTCGCCCGATGGCTTTCCTGTCCGAAACGCTTGCCCGCGTGAAACCCTCGGCCACGATTGCCGTCACCAACAAGGCGCGCGAATTGCAGGCGGCGGGGCGGGACGTGATCGGGCTGGGCGCGGGCGAGCCGGATTTCGACACGCCGCAGCACATCAAGGACGCGGCGAAGCGCGCGATTGACGAGGGCAAGACCAAGTACACCGCCGTGGATGGCATCCCCGAGCTGAAGGCCGCGATCGTCGCGAAGTTCAAGCGCGAGAACGGGCTGACCTATACGCCTGCGCAAGTCACGGTGGGCACGGGCGGCAAGCAGGTTCTGTACAACGCGCTGATGGCGACGCTGAATGCGGGCGACGAGGTGATCATTCCGGCGCCGTTCTGGGTGAGCTATCCGGATATGGTGCTGCTGGCGGGGGGCACGCCGGTGACGGTGGCCGCCGGGATCGAGACGGACTTCAAGATCACGGCCGCGCAGCTGGAGGCGGCGATCACGCCGAAGACGAAGTGGTTCATCTTCAACAGCCCCTCGAACCCCACCGGCGCGGCCTATTCGCGGGCAGAGCTGAAGGCGCTGACCGACGTGCTGATGCGGCACCCGCAGGTCTGGATCATGTCCGATGACATGTACGAACACCTTGTCTTCGACGACTTCGAGTTCGTGACGCCCGCGCAGGTGGAGCCGGGTCTTTATGACCGGACGCTGACCTGCAACGGCGTTTCCAAGGCCTATGCGATGACGGGCTGGCGGATCGGCTATGCGGGGGGGCCTGCGCACCTGATCAAGGCGATGGGGACGATCCAGTCGCAGTCCACGTCGAACCCGTCGTCCATCGCGCAATACGCGGCGGTCGAGGCGCTGAACGGGTCGCAGGACTTCCTGCCCGAGTTCCGCCGCGCGTTCCAGCGGCGGCGGGATCTGGTCGTGTCGATGCTGAACCAGGCCAAGGGCATCCGCTGCCCCAAGCCTGAAGGGGCGTTCTACGTCTATCCCGACATCTCGGGCTGCATCGGCAAGACCTCGGCCGGGGGCGCGGTGCTGAAGGACGACGAAGGCTTCGCCACGGCGCTGCTGGAGGAGCAAGGCGTAGCGGTGGTGTTCGGGTCGGCCTTCGGGATGTCGCCGAATTTTCGCGTCAGCTATGCGACGTCGGACGCGGTGCTGGAAGAGGCGTGCCGGCGCATCCAGACGTTCTGCGGCGGGCTGCGGTAGGGACGGCAAGGTATCGGCGCGGGTTTCGCGCGCGCGTTAAACGCGTTTCTTCGCAGAAGAAACGATGACGATTCTTCTGCGAAGAATCGTCTTTCTAAGGGAAGCATTGCAGTGTGAACTTGCGGTTAATCGCACACAGGCGAGGTTCGTCCCGTTGCCGACCTGCCACGCCCTGCCCGGCTTCCCCAGCGTGACACCAGCCGATATGCTCGCCCCATGACCGCCGACCTGCCCCCCTACTACTTCCGCATCCGCGACAACGGCGCGGCCGTCTTCCGGGTGGAAACCGATCCGCGCAGCCGCAGGGTCGAGATGGAGCCGATCGCCGTCGTCAACGTCAGGAACGGCGAAATCCGGGCTCAGGGCGAGCGGGTGCTGACGGAGGCGGACTTGTCTGCAATCCGGGACTGGATCACCGCGCGTCAGGACCTGCTGGCCCGCCGCGACATCGATGACATCCACCGCGCCATTGACCACATGAACCTGACGGCCGCCTGGGCGCAGTCGAAGGCCACCGATGCGCAGCTGGATGCGGTGACGGATGCGCTGCTGCTGGCGATGCACGACCTGAGGACGGTGCTGGTCCGGAAGAAGGCCGACCGGATGGGCCGCGGCGGCGACGCCGAGGATGCCGGGTGACCGGCGGGGCAGGCCCAGCCGCGGCCCCTGGTCACACGGCCATAGCCACCGCCCGCCGCCCGATCCAGAACCGCCACATCAGCGACCCCGAGGCCGCGACAAGCCCGATCACCAGGCCAAGCCACAGCCCCACCCCGCCAAGGCCCAGCGGGAAGGCAAGCGCATAGCTGGACGGAATGCCGATGCCCCAGTAGCTGACAGCGGCCAGCCACATCGGCACGCGCGTGTCCTGCACGCCGCGCAGGAAGCCCAGCGCCATCACCTGCATCGCATCAAACAGCTGGAATAGCGCGGCCACCGCCAGAAGCGTGGTGCCGAAGTCAAGAATTGCCGCCGCCTCGGGCTTGGCGCGGTCCAGAAACAGGCTGACGATCCAGTGCGGCACCGCCAGGAACAGCGTGATGACCACGCCCGCGACCGCAGCGGACAGGCCGACCGCCACCCCCGCGACCTCACGCATGCCGCGCACATCGCCCTCGCCATGCGCACGGCCGACGCGCACGGTCGCCGCGTTCGACAGGCCGAGATGCACCATGAAGGCCAGCGCCGCCGCCTCCATCGCGATGCCGTGGGCGGCCAGTTCAACGGTGCCGATCCAGCCCATCATGAGCGCGGCCCCGATGAACAGGCCGCTTTCCGCGACACCGGTGACCCCGATGGGAATGCCGATGCGGAACACCTGCGCGAAGACGGCCCAGTCGGGGCGCCAGAAATTGCGGAACAGGTGGAACCGCCGCGCTGCGGGCAGCCAGGCGGAATAGGCCATCAGCGCGAGGGCGCTTGTGACCTGTACGGTCACCGTGGCGATGGCCGAGCCGCGCAGGCCAAGCTCGGGCGCGCCCCAGTTGCCGAAGATCAGCGCCCAGCCGATGACAGCATTCACGATGACGCCCGCCACCGTCGTCCAAAGCACGACCTGCGTGCGTTCCAGCGCGGCGAGGTAGCTTTTCAGGACCATGACTATCAGCGCGGGCACCATGCCGAAGCCGCCGATGCGCAGGAAGTCCTGCGCCAGTCCCGCGATATGATCGTCCTGTCCCAGGGCAAGCAGCACGGGCCTGGACCACACAAACAGCGGCAGCACCAGAACACCGAACAGGATCGACAGCCACAGGCCCATCCGTGTGTCGCGCCGGACCTGCGTTTCGTCGCCCCGCCCCAGGCTTGCGGCGACCATGCCCATCACGCCGATGGCAAAGCCAGAGCCGAAGATGAAGATGACGAAGAAATACGACGTCGCCAGCACCGCCGCCGCCAGTTCGTCAACGCCATAGCGGCCCAGAAGGATCGTGTCGGTCACGTGCAGGCCAAGCTGGGCCAGATGCCCGCCGATCAGCGGCAGGCCCAGCACCAGAAGCCCACGGGCGTGGGCGAGATATCGCGATCTGTCGGACATGGGCCTGCGGGATAAACAAGAATGACGCGCTGGGCAAGGCGCAGGGGTCTGACGGGCCAGCCCCGCGCCCCCGGGCAACCCGGCGGGACCAGGCCGGTCCCGGGGGATGCAGAGGGGCGGTATGGGGGGTCAGGTCAGGGACGGGTTGGCGGCCCGGGGGGGTGTCAACCGGCGCGACGCCGGGTAAACTCGGCCCGAACAGTTGGAGGACGCCGTGCATCACCCGGTCCGCCCCATCCTTGCGGCCCTTGCCGCAGCCAGCCTTTGCGCCACCGCCCCGTCATGGTCAGCGGCGCAGGACAACACCGCCGGATCGACGCAGCCCGCCGACCCGGCCGCCGACCCGGCCGCCGGCCCGGCTGCGGGCGATGCGGCGGCGGTGGCAGGTGATCCGACGTCAGCGGCGCAGGCCCTTGCGGCTGCCTGGTGCGCGGCGGTCGCCTCGCTGGACGAAGGCGCGGCCACGACCCTCATGTCGCCCGACCTGCAGCAGGACGTGGCCCTTGCCCGCATCGCCAACGACGCCTTTGCCGCTGGACATCCTGGCGAAAAGCCACCGCTTGGCGACGGCCTGCCGCTGACGGCCTTTGCCGACAAGGTGGACGACTGCACGGCCAGCGACGTCACGCCGTCGGGCGCGCTCCTCACTTTCACGGCCAGCGGAGGCGGTGCGACCACATGGACCGATGCGATCGAGTTCGTGTCCACGCCCGATGGCGGACTTCGGGTCGGCGACGTGCTTTATGCGCCCGAGCGCGTCGTTCGGATGAGCGACGCGCTGGCCGCGCTGGCCGAGACGGGGGAATAGTCCGGCGGTGGTGTGGTCCGACGGAGTATAGTCACGCGGGGTATGGTCCGGCGGGGGAATAGTCCGGCGGGGGATCAGCCCGGTGCCACAGGCCAGTTGTGCCGCGGTGCGAAGCCCAGCATCGCGCGGGCCTTGCGGTTGGAATACAGCGTCTCACGCTGGCCGAGTGCCGCCTTTACTGGAACGCCCCCGTAGAAGCGCGCGATGATGTCGGCGGTGTCCATGTCGACCGAGTGGTTGTCGTTCGAGACGTTGAACACCTGGTAGCCCAGACCGTCGGCCTTCAGGCACAGGTCCACAATCTGGCCCAGGTCGCGCGCATCGATATAGGCGAAGATGTTGCGACGCCGCAGCGCCGGGTCTGCCGCATATCTTGGAAAATCACGCGCGTATTCATGCGGTTCGATGACGTTGTTGATTCGCAGCGCGAAGATATCCGCGCCCGAACGTGCCTGGAACGACCGCGCTGTCGCCTCGTTCACCACCTTCGACATGGCATAGCTGTCGTGCGGCACGGTCGGGTGTTCCTCGTCCACCGGAAGGTAGGCAGGCTTGACCTCGCCTTGCGCGAAGCAGACGCCGTAGGTCGTTTCGGACGAGGCGATGATGACCTTGCGGATGCCCAGCCGCAGGGCCGCCTCGATCACGTTGTAGGTCGAGACGGCGTTGACCTGGAAACACGCGGCATCCGAGGTCATCAGCATCCTGGGCACGGCCGCAAAGTGGACCACGGCGTCGAACTTCGGCGGGTTGCCGGACGGGTCGCGTGGCAGGTCCAGCTCGTCGTACCCGGCCCAGCCCGACATCGCCGAATAGACCTGCCCCGCATCGGTTACGTCGGCGATCAGGTCATGCGCCCCGGGCGCGTTCAGCGCCACGCGGTCCACGTTCAGGACGCGATGCCCCTGCGCCACAAGGTAGGGCACGACATGCTTGCCCGCCTTGCCCGATCCGCCGGTGAAGAAGATGCGCATGGATGCCCCCCGTTCTGCTGCAGGGCTGAGTATGGGGGCGGGTCGCGGGAAGGCAAGCGCAAGCGGGCAGCGGCGGGCGTTGTGGCCACAAAGACAGCCTTTCCCGCCTGGACGGCGTGGCGGGCGGGTTTCTGGCGCGGCATCACGCAATGTGATGGTGCAACCCAGCCGAACGCCCTTTTCGGTCACACCGCCCCGGCGCTAGAAACGTTGCGGACTTCAAGAATGGGGAGGTGGCGATGCTGACGATTTATGGCGCATTCCGCAGCCGCGTGACGCGGAACATCTGGCTTCTGAACGAAACGGGCGTGGCTTACGACCATCGCATCGTCTGGCAGGCCTATCGCCTGAAGGACCCGTCGGGCGTCGGGGTACCGCTCAATACCCTGTCGCCGGAGTTTCTGAAGATCAGCGCGGCGGGCGCGATCCCGGTGCTTGAGGACAGCGACGCGCCGGGCTTCGTGCTGTCGGAGTCGCTGGCGATCAACTTGTACATTTGCGACAAGTTCGGGGGGTCCGTTGCGGGCTCCGACCCGGTGGAACGTGCGAAAATGCTGCAATGGGCGCTGTACGGTGCAACGTCGGTCGAGGCCGCTGCCCTGGCGATCCAGCAGACGCACGGCGACGGCAAGGCCGGAGTTCCCGAAGGTCGGGCGGCGATCGGGGCGGCGAAAGACAAGCTGCGCCGCCCCCTGTCCGTGATCGACGGGCAGCTGCAGGCCGACGGCTGGCTGGTCGGCGGGCGCTTCACCGTGGCCGATATCAACCTGGCCGAAATGGTGCGCTATGCGCAGGCCGAGCCGGCATTCCTTGCCGAATTCCCGGCGCTTGATGCCTGGCTGAAGCGCTGCCAGTCGCGCCCGGCCTTTCAGGACATGTGGGCCAAGCGCGCGGCAGAGCCGATGTCGGCGTAGCGCGGGGCGCGCGTGCCCTAAGCGGCCAGTGCCGGCGTCATCCGGATCAGCGTCGGGCGGTCGGCGGCCAGGGCCTGGTGGACGTCACGCGCAAGGTCGGCGAGCGTCGCGGGCTGGGCCGCATGGGCACCGTAGGCACGCGCGAGCGCCAGGAAATCCGGATTCCGAGCCACCACGGCGTTGGGCGCGATCTGGGACCGGACCATGCCGTCCCTGATCTCGCCCAAGGCGCCGTTGTCCCAGACAAGGATCGGCAGGGGCAGGCCGAGTTCCACCGCCGTCCCGAGTTCCGGCAGCGTGTACTGCAGGCCGTAGTCGCCCAGGATCGCCACCACGGGCTTGTCCGGCAGCCCCACCTTGCCGCCGATGGCGGCGGGCAGCGCATAGCCAAGCGTGCCGAAGCCGAAGGGATGGTGCCAGAGGCCGGGTTCCTCCATGTCCCAGACCTCGACGGCCACATAGGCAAACTGGGTCATGTCGGAATAGACGGTGGTGTCCTTCGGCAGCGCAGCGCGCAGGGCGCCGATGACGGGCAGGATATGGGGGCGGTCCTGGTCCACTTCCGTGCGCCAGCGGGCGCGGGCGGCGGCGATGTCGGGGGCGTGCCAGAGCGTCTTGGTGGCGTCGTGGCCCTTCAACAGGTCCGCCAGCGCGTTCAGGAAGAACCGCGCGTCGGCCAGCACCATCACCGTCGCGCCCTGCCGGTCGGACAGAGAGGCCGGGTCGATGTCCACACGCACCAGTGTGCCCTGATGGCCAAGGCGTTCGCGCCAGAGGTCGGTCTCGGCCAGTTCGGTTCCGACCGCGATCACGAGGTCGGCTTTGGCGATTTCGGCGGCGCTGCCGGGGCGCGACAAGTAGGACCCGAAGGCCAGCGGGTCGGCGGGGTCGGTCAGGCCGCGCGCGGCCATCGTGACGAAGCTGGCGGACTTCGTCAGCGAGAGGACGCGGCGGGCCGCGTCGCGGGCGGCAACGGCACCACCGCCGAAGACGAAGAGCGGGCGCTCGGCGCGCTTGAAAAGCTCGGCGATGCCCGTCACGTCGCCAAGGCGACCGATCGGTCCGAACCCCAGGCCGCGCGGGATGCCGGGGGCAATCCGGTGTGGAGCCGGGGCAGGCGCGGCCAGCGCGCGCAGCGGCACCTGGATTTGCTTGGGGCGCGCGCGCTGGGTCTGGAACTCGGTCAGGGCGCGGTCGATCAGGTGATAGGCGGCGTCGGCGTCCGAGGCCATCTTCGACCAATCACACACCGTGGCCGCCGCCCCAAGCTGGTCGCGCATCTCGTGCAGCTTGCCTTTGGCGACGCCCGTGTCCTCGGGGTCGAGGCAGGAGGAGATGACTAGGACCGGCACGCTGTCGGAATAGGCCTGCCCGAGCGGCGTCAGGATGTTCAAGAGGCCCGGTCCGGTGATGACATAGGCCACCCCCGGCCGCCCCGTCGCGCGGGCATAGCCATCGGCCATGAAGCCCGCGCCCTGTTCGTGGCGGGCAAGGATGTGGCGGATCCCTGCGCTTTCGATTCCGCGATACATTTCAAGGTTGTGGACGCCCGGAATGCCGAAGATCACCCGCACGCCCCGGTCGTGCAGCATGTGCGAGATGCGCTCGCCCAGCGGTCTGTCGGTCATGGTCGCGCCCTCCCCTTCACGGTCGCACGGTCGGGCGGGGGGGCGGCGGTGTCAAGGGTGGCGCAGGGCTCTCATCAGTCCCTTGAGGGCCCTCTTCGAGGCCCGAGGAGCGTCCGCAAGAGAGCGATGAGGGGGTGCGCGTCAGCCGACGTGGAACAGCGTCGTGAACAGCCGCGGGTCGAGGCTGACCTGCGCAAACGTCGGCCCTTCGGTCAGCACGCTGACCGCGTCGTGGCTGTGCAGCGATTCCTGATGGCTGGCAACGATGCGGAAGTCACCGATGCGGGGGTCGGCCAGCAGGCGTTCTGCGAAGCTTCTCGCGGCGTCCTCGACGAAGATCGGGTTCGCGGCGTTCAGTTCGGCGAAGGCCTGTTCGTCCTCGCGCTTCACCATTACCTGCGTTTCGGTCGGAACGGCGGCCCGGGCGAGTTCGATCAGGTCCTCGAACCACAGGCACTTGCGCCCCTCCAGCACGACCGAAATCCGCGCGACCGAGCGCTGCGAATGCGGCGTGGCAAGCTGGCCGCGCATCTGGCGGGCGTGTTCGCTCAGTTCCAGCGAGCAGGGGCAGGTCGAGGAATAGACGTAGTCGAGGTGCATGATCCGCGTGCGGACGCCCTTCGATTCCACCAATTCCAGCGCGATGTCGTAGTATTGCCAGCCGGTCAGGCCCGACCGCAGCGATTGCACCTTCGCGGGGAAGGAAAACCGCATCTGGATGCGCGCGTCGAAAGACCCGAGGTCGGACATGTAGTCGTCCAGCGCCGCCTCGATCACCTCGAAGCTGAAGGTGCGTTCGGCATGGGCATAGAATGACCGCATGATGCGGCTCATGTTGATGCCCTTTTTCCCCGCATCCAGACTGACGGTGCCGGTGACGGATGTTTCCAGCGTCAAATCGCCGTTGTCGCGCGTGTGGAAGCGGATCGGCAGGCGGAAGTTCGAAATCCCGACATGCTGGATCTGCGTATCCGCGCCCACGATCAGGCTTGAGGGGCCGTTCTGAAGGTCGGGCAGCGTCGCCTTGTAGGCGGCGTCGGCGCGGAAATCCTCTGGGTAGGTGCGCGACAGGTCGGGGTAGTTCCCGACCTCGCGCCCCGGCAGAAGCCGCGCGATGGCGGGGTCAAGCCGCGCGACCTCGGCCGGAGTGGCGGCGGCTGCCCAAGTGCGCAGCACGTGAAGGGCCCGCGCGGCGTCGGTACCGTCAGGTTCGCGTTCGATCTCGCCGATGTAGTTCATGGCAGTCCCCCTTCAGGCGGAAAGGCCGGGCGGCAGACCCACCATATAGGGCTTTGCCGTCCCGGCCCAACGTTTCGCGAAGGTTTACGCGTCACGGGCGACGCCGGATCAGTGCCGGGGGCATTCAGACCGCCGACAGGGCCTGCATCAGGTCGGCCAGGATGTCGCCCGCATCCTCGAGCCCCAGCGACAGCCGCACCAGCCCCGGCGTAATGCCAAGGGCGGCACGCTCCTCGGGTTTCAGGCGCTGGTGGGTGGTCGTCGCGGGGTGCGTCACGATCGACTTCGCATCGCCCAGGTTGTTGGAAATCTTGACGATTTCCAGCGCGTTGAGAAACCGGAACGCCGCCGCCTGCCCGCCCTTGACCTCGAAGGACACGACCGTCCCGCCCGACCCCATCTGCCGCATGGCAAGGCCATGCTGGGGGTGCCCCGGAAGGCCGGGGTATATCACCTGTGCAAGGCTGGTATGCGCCGACAGCGTTTCGGCGATTTCCTGCGCGCTGACGGCCTGCTGGCGCACGCGAAGGTCCAGCGTCTCCATTCCCTTCAGCATGACCCAGGCGTTGAAGGGCGATAGCGCCGCGCCGGTGTGCTTGAGGTAGGGTTCAAGGGTCTTGCGGATGTACTGTTTCGAGCCGCAGACCACGCCCCCCAGACACCGCCCCGACCCGTCGATGTGCTTGGTGGCGGAATAGACGACCACGTCCGCCCCCTGTTCGACCGCACGGCTGAAGACAGGCGTGGCGAAGACGTTGTCCACGATCACTGTCGCGCCGTGGGCATGGGCAATCGTCGCCACCGCTTCGATATCGATGACCTCCAGCGTCGGATTCGACAGCGTCTCGAAGAACACGGCCTTGGTGCCGGGGCGGACGGCGGCCTGCCACTGGGCCAGATCGGTGCCATCCACGAACGTGACCTCGACCCCGAAACGGCCAAGGATTTCCAGCACATACAGGCACGACCCGAACAGCGCACGGGACGACACGACATGATCGCCCGCCTTCAGCATCGACGTCAGCGCCCCGTTCACCGCCGCCATGCCGCTGGCCGTGGCGAAGGCGTCCTCGGTGCCTTCCAGCGCCGCGATGCGTTCCTCGAACATGCGCACGGTGGGGTTGCCGTAGCGGGCGTAGATGAATTCGTCCTCGCCCGCCTGGATGAACCGCGCCTCGGCCTGTTCCGCGCTCTCGTAGACGAACCCCTGCGTCAGGAAGATCGCCTCGGACATCTCGCCGTACTGGCTGCGGCGGGCACCCGCGTGGATCAGCTTGGTGCGCGGTTTCCAGTTCCCGTTCGTCATCTTGGCCCTCCGGCCCAACAAAAAGCCCCCGACCGACAAGGGGCGGGGGCGCTGGCGGCGCGGTCCTACCTCTTTAGCGGCTTGTTTAACGTGGCCCGCAATCCGGTCGACAAATCGCCACGGGGCGCAGGCGTAGCGGCAGGCGGGACACAGGTCAAGACCGACCGGCGGGTGTCACGCGGCTGTAACGCTGAATTCACCCATTCGCCATATCCGCCCTGTATCGGGGCACCACAACATCCTGTGGGTCGAATGCATGGGCATCCTGCGGATAGACTTGGTGGGGGGCACGCCCGGCGCGGTCGATTTGACCCGCCTGGACGAGGCGGTGTCGGCCCTGCCCGCAGGGGTGCCGGTGACCTTCCTGGTCCACGGGTTCCGCTATGAACCCGGCCACCCCCACCACGATCCACACCGCCACATCTTCTCGGCCGAACCGGGCGGCGCGGGCCGGTCGCTGTCCTGGGTGCGCCACCTCGGTTTTCGCGGGCCGGACGCGCCGCCGGGCCTGGCCGTCGCCGTGGGCTGGAACGCGCGCGGCACGATCTGGGCGGCGCATGATGCCTGCGCGGTGGCAGCGCGCGGTCTGGCCCAGCTGATCGCGCGAGTGGCCGCCGTCTCGCCCGGCCGTCGCGTGACTGCCATCGCGCATTCGCTGGGCGCGCGGGTGATCCTGCAGTCGCTGCCGCGCCTGCCCTCCAATGCGCTCCACCGTGCGGTCCTGATGTCCGCCGCCGCCTTCCGGGGTGAAACGCTGGCGGCACTCGACACCCCCGCCGGGCGCAGCTGTGAATTCGTGAACGTCACCAGCCGCGAAAACGACCTCTTTGACCTCTGCATGGAGGTGTTCGTGGCCGCGGGCCTGCGCGCCTCGATCGGGCTGGGCATCGGGCGGGCGGTGCCGAACTGGGTGGACGTGCAGCTGGACGACCCGGCGGTCCTGCGGGCGCTGGACCGGCTGGGGTTCCCGGTCGATGCGGGTGCCCGGCGGGTCTGCCACTGGTCCACCTTCCGCCGCCCCGGTGTCTTCGCGCTCTACCGTGCGCTGCTGTGCGACCCCGTCCCCCTGCCCTTCGCACGGCTTGCCCAAAGCCTCCCCGACCGGCAATGGGCGCGTTGGACACGGCTTCTTGCGCTGCCGGGTGTCGAAGCGCTCTTGCCACGGGGCGGCAATCAGCCATCCTGAGGCGACAACCGCATCATGGCAGGGCCTCATGCAGGATATCGAACTTCACTACTGGCCCACGCCGAACGGCTGGAAGGTCACCATCGCGCTCGAGGAAATGGGCCTGCCCTACCGGGTGAAGCTGGTGGACATCGGCAAGGGCGAGCAGTTCGACCCCGCCTTCCTGTCGATCAGCCCCAACAACCGGATGCCCGCCATCGTGGACCCTGAAGGGCCGGGGGGCGCGCCGGTGTCGGTGTTCGAATCGGGCGCGATCCTTCTGTACCTCTCGCGCAAGACCGGGCTGTTCCTCGGCCGCAACGAACGCGAACGCATCGCGGTCGAGGAATGGCTGTTCTGGCAGGTGGGCGGCGTCGGCCCGATGGCGGGTCAGGCGCACCACTTCCTGCGCTATGCGCCCTCGCTCGATCCGCCGCAGGACCTGCCCTACGCCAAGAACCGCTACCGCCGCGAAGTCGCGCGGCTCTATGGTGTGCTGGACCGGCAGCTTGAGGGGCGCGAGTTCGTGGCCGGAAACTTCCTGTCCATCGCCGACATGGCGATCTGGCCCTGGGCGCAAGGCTGGCAGAACCAGGAGCAGACCCTGGACGACAAGCCGAACTTCGCCCGCTGGCTGAAGGCGCTGGCCGCGCGGCCCGCGTTCCAGCGGGGCCGCGCGGTAGCCGAGGACAAGCGGGGGAACCTGCAGACCGACCGCAAGGCGCAAGAGGTTCTGTTCGGGGTGCAGGCGAAGCGCTGATCACCCGCCAGGGCCGACATCAGCCTTACGCGCCGGGCGCACGCGGCGCGGTTAAATTTCGGTGAATGTCAAAGCCAGATTCGTTCAATGTCAATGATTTACAAGTTTGTGCACACGTGCACGCCGCTCTACTCGGCGTCGCCGTCCCCCTTCGCGGCATGGGTCTCGAACAGCTTTCCCTGAGCCATGAAGAACGCGAACACCCCGATCGTCAGCCCGAAGGTCTTGAAGTTCACCCAGGCCGTGTCCGACATCGTGCGCCAGATCACCTCGTTCAGCACGGCCAACCCCACGAAGAACGCCGTCACCCGCCGCGTCAGGATCATCCAGCCTGCTTCGGTCAGCGGCACCACCTCGTCCATCGCCAGCCGCAGGTAGGATTTCCCGCGCAGAAGCCCGAAGCCAAGGATCGCCGCGAACAGGCCGTAGATGATCGTGACCTTCATCTTCAGGAAATGCGGGTCGTTCAGCCAGATCGTCAGCCCGCCGAAGACAAGGACCAGCACAAGCGTCACCACCTGCATGACCGACAGCCGCCCGGTCAGCCGCCAAAGGACCAGTGTGGACAGGATCATCAGAGGCACGAAGATGGCGGTCGCCACGATGAACCCGCCGTATTCGGTGCCCGCGATGGTGACGGTGCGCGACTTGAAGAGGGTGAAGGCCACGAAGAAGGCGATCACGGGGCCGAATTCCAGGGCCATCTTCAGCGGCGTGCTGACTGCGGGCTTCGCGGGTGTCTGGTCGGCCATCGGTCAGCCCTCAGTTCGGCGCAGCGTTGCGTCGGTAGGTCACTTCGGCTCGCACACCGTTCAGGAGCGAAGCAAGCCCCTCGGGAAGGTCAATCGGACCACGAGTAATGGCAGACGCGAAGCGGGTGGGGCTAATGCCTGGGCTTGCCCTGACCGAAAGGGTGATCGTTCCCGACGGGTGCGGCAGTTCGCCAAGAAACGCCTTCAGCCCTTCGCGCGAACGGATATCAAGACTTGCGTCCGGCAGCCCGTCCACTATCCCTGTTGCCACTTCCACCATTCGCTTCAGATCGCCCTCCGGGTCCTGAGACCCGGCCAGAAGGGCGTTTCCGATCGGTATCAGCAGATACTGTTCGAAAAGTCCGTTCGTTGTCATCGATGCGTCGATTGCCGTGAAAGCCATCGACCCCGCCGATCTCTGTAGTTCACCTACGGACGATGCATCGACCTGCTGAATTTGCGCCCTAAGACCTAACCCGTTCTTGCCAGGGAAATCGATTCCAGAAGGCTGTATCACCAGCGTCTTGGTGCGGCTCGACCAATCGGCCTCGAAATGCCCGGAAATGCCGTTGCGGACGGATTGCTCCCTCAGAAGATATGTCATTGTGGGATCTGTAGTAACCGGAGAAAAGGTCAGGCCTTCCCAGTCCAGTACAATCCGCTCTGGCAGACCAGTTCCGGTCGCAAGGCGGTGTAACCATGTCCCGCCCCATGCGATGCGCTCGACGCGAAGCGACAGTCCATAACGGTCTTCGGGTCCGAAAGCGGCATCCCTCACTTCGCAGCCTTCTGGCGTGACCACTGGCGTCGCAAGTTCGCCACCCTTCAGCCCTAGGTTCGAAAGTGTTGATGCGGCCAAGCCCCAGACAGCAATACAATCAGCCTCCCGCATAGTCTGGGCCATGACGGGAGGCGCAATCGCACCCAGCGCCACCGCAAGTGACAGGACCGCCCCACCCCTCACCCGTCCGCCCCCACCAGCGCCGCCGCGAAATCCTCGGGGTCGAAGGGCGACAGGTCGTCGATCTGCTCGCCCACCCCGATGGCGTGGATCGGCAGCCCGAACTTGTCGGCCAGCGCGACCAGCACGCCACCCTTCGCGGTGCCGTCCAGCTTGGTCATCACAAGGCCCGTCACATCGGCGATCTTGCGGAAGATCTCCACCTGAGTCAGCGCGTTCTGGCCGGTGGTCGCGTCCAGCACCAGAAGCGTGTTGTGCGGCGCGTCCGGGTCGCGCTTGCGGATGACGCGGACGATCTTGGCCAGTTCCTCCATCAGGTCCTGACGGTTCTGCAAACGCCCCGCCGTGTCGATCATCAGAAGGTCCGCGCCCTCGGCCTCGGCCCGCGCCATCGCGTCGAAGGCAAGGCTTGCGGGGTCCGACCCTTGCGCCGCCGTCATCACCGGCACGCCCGCACGGTCGCCCCAGACCTTGAGCTGCTCCACCGCCGCCGCCCGGAACGTGTCGCCCGCCGCAATCACCACCGTCTTTCCGGCGGCGCGGAACTGGCTGGCGAGCTTGCCGATGGTCGTGGTCTTGCCAGACCCGTTCACGCCCACAACCAGCACGACCTGCGGCTTCTTGGCATAGATCGGCATCGGGCGGGCGACCGGCGTCATGATCCGCGCGACCTCAGCCGCCAGTGCCGCCTTGATCTCGGCGGTCGAGACGCGTCGGCCCATGCGGCCCTCGGCAAGGTTGGCCACCACGCGCAGCGCGGTGTCGACGCCCATGTCGGCCGAGATCAGAAGCTCCTCCAGGCTTTCCAGCATCGCGTCGTCCATGACGCGGCGCGGAACCTCGGCGGTATCGCGGCCGAAAAGACGGCCAAGCAGGCCGGGGCGGCGGGGTTCGACGACATCGGGTGAAGCAGCGGTTGCCGCAAGGGCTTCAGGGGTTTTCGTGGGGCTGGGCGCTTGGGCAGGTTCGGGGCCAAGTTCGGCAGGGGTTGGTTCGGTCTTGCCCCGTTCGGCAACCGCGTGTGGCGGCACAGCGGCCACCTGTACCGCCGCAGGACCGGTCCCGGACTCTGCTTCGACAACCACTGCGTTCGCAGCGTCCGCGGCTGGTGCCACCGCATCGTCTGTCGCGCCGCCCCCCTCGGACACCAGCGCGGTCAGGCCCTCGTCAAGCTTCGAGGAAGACTTGAACAGGCGGTCTTTGAGCTTCGAGAAGAACGACATGGGCGGCGGCCCCCCACGGGTCCGATGGCAGTGCGATGCCCCCACCTAGTCGTTTCAGACGGCTGAGGGAAGGGGAAGGGTCCGGGATGGCGGCAGGCCGCGCCCGATCGCCGGACCGGGTGTCGGATTGCTCCGCCGTCGTTGTGGGTTCGGGGTCGCGCCGTGTCCGGCCTGCGGTGGTTGCCTTTCGCCCCAGGCCCGGCAAATCCCTTCGGCGCAAGCGTTAACCAATATGTCCGTCTGCCAAGATTCTGCCCGAATGTTCGGCGACGATCCACACATGACGATTTCGACCTGGTTTTCCAGGCGCGCCCCGGGGGGTCGGGGGGCGACGCCCGCCGATCCGCAGCCCGTGGAACCTGCCGGGCCGGCGGCCCGTTCCGCGTCGGCGGCGCGCAACGCCAGCCGTGCGGCCCCCGCCGCCTTCGAGCCGGTCTATTCCGACGCCGACGACGACGCGACGCTCAGCGCCGTCGTGGCCGCGCTGGCCCGGGCCCAAGCGGACCTGCCCGAGGCACCGTGGCTAGAATCCGGGACGCCGCCACCGGCGGCGACCGCGTTCAGACCACACCCGGATGCGGATCAGGACGCAACGCCTGTTCGGTTCCAGATGGGCGATGTGGCCAAAGTCCGGACCAGCGATCCCACCCCTGCGGGGACAGACGACGGTGTGCCCGCCGCCGAGCCTTCCATGCGGGCGGCAGAAATCGCCGCCGCACCCCCCGCCGGGCCAGCGCCGACCGCCCCTTCTGCAAGCGCAACGGCTCTGGACGCTCCGGTCCCGATCCCAGGCCCGGTGCCGCTGTCCGGCCCGAAGCTTGACGACGCCCCATACGCCACGACGGTGCCCGATACCCCCAAGGCCCCTGCCGAAGCGACAGTCCCTGTCGGGACAGTGCAACCTTCAGAAGATCCCACCGCGCCGCCCCCACCCGAATTGGCACCCGTCGCATGGGCCCCGATGGCAGCCGTGGACGCCGAAGGCGTCGTGCCCGACCAGCGCATCGCCCTGCCTGTCGCCACGCCCCAGGACGCCCCCCCTTCTGTCACTTCCACACCGGACCCGGCACTCGCAGTCGCCCCGTTCAACGCACAGGCTGCGCCCGTCCAGTCCTGTGCGCCCGCCGATGCCGAGCCCGTCCCGACACCGACCCCTGCCAACGACGACGGCATCGCCGCCGCCATCCGCGCCGCCGCCGATGCGCCGGTGCCGGGCGACACGCCCGGTGGATCGGCCAAAGCCCGGCGCGCCACCGCGCGCAGTTTGCGCGCCTTGGGCACGGCATTCGCCGCGGCCCAAGCGGCGGGCCGGGCTTTCTGGTCAGCCGCGCCAGCCATGCGGGCCTTCGCGCTCGCCACGCTCGCACCCGTCCCGCTGCTTCTGGGGGCCGCCTTCCTTGGCGGTCCGCTGCCTTGGCTGGCGCTTGCCTACCTGACCGTCTTCACCTTCGCGATGGACGAGCTTTCGGCCTTTGCGGCCCCCGCCCCGCATCCGACCGCCTCCTCGCTGCCGGATCAGGCCGACCGCGACCGGCGCGCAGCCGACCGCCTGTCGGTCATCCTGGCCGCCACGCATTTCCTTATGCTGGCGACTGCGATCCTCGCGCTCTCCGGCGGAACCGGCCTTTCGGCCGGCGGCTGGCTTGCCACGCTTCTCGCCTTCGGCCTGTGGTTCGGGCAGGTCTCGAATGCCAATGCCCATGAATTGATCCACCGCGCCGACCCGCGCCTGCGTGCGCTGGGCGCGGCGGTCTTCACGTCGCTTCTGTTCGGCCACCACGCCTCGGCCCACCGCCTGGTCCACCACCGCCACGTCGCCACGCCCGACGACCCGAACAGCGCCGAAGCGGGCGAAGGCTTCTGGCAGTTCCTGCCGCGCGCCTGGGCCGGGTCGTTCCTGGCGGGGTGGGAGATGGAGCGGCAGATGATGCGCGCCCGGATCGGGCGGCGGCGGCAGCGCATCAACCCCTACTTCCTCTACATCGGTGGCGCGGTCGTGTCGCTTGCCGGTGTCGCCCTGATCTTCGGTCTTGCCGGTGCGTTCGCCTACCTTGCACTGGCGTTCCACGCGCAGCTTCAGCTTCTGCTGTCGGACTTTGTCCAGCATTATGGACTGGCCCGCAGGCGGCTGGCCTCGGGCCGCTACGAGCCCGTCGGCCCGCAGCACAGCTGGGACGCCCCCGAGGGATTGTCGGCGATCGCGATGCTCAATGCCGCCCGCCACGGCGACCACCACGCCCGCCCGTCCCGCCCGGCCGCAAGTCTGCAGCGCGGCGCGGCGCGGACGCCGGTGCTGCCGCATTCCCTGCCGATCATGTGCACGATCGCCCTTTGGCCGCCGCTGTGGCACCGCATGATGGATGCGCGCGTCGCGGCCCTGCGCCCCCGGACGGACGGCTTGCGCCTCTGACCCCTCACGGCCCGTGCCCGTGCGGCGGGAACCGGCCTGCACCGGGCCCCGTCCCCCATCGCCGGACTGGAAACCCGGCCAAGCTCGTGCCACCGTGACGGCGGCGGCCATCCGGGGCCGCCGCGCCCAACGCCTTGAGACACACCACCGGGACGGAGGGTCGCCGTGCGCCGCCCGAGCCTGCATATCCCGACCGCGGCGGCCCTGTGTGCCGCCTTTCTGCTGGCCGCCCACTCGCACGCCGCACGCGCCGCCGAGCCCGACCAGCCGCTGACCGCCGAGGAATTCGACGCCCTCTCGGTCGGTCGGACGATGTACTACGAATCAGAAGGCAAGGCCTATGGCGCCGAACAATACCTGCCGGGCCGTCGTGTGGTCTGGGCGTTTCTGGGTGACGATTGCCTGAAGGGCACCTGGTACCCCGAGGGGCAGGACATCTGCTTTGTCTACGAAGACCGCCCCGATCCGCAGTGCTGGACATTCTACCAGTCCGAGAAGGGCCTGATCGCGCATTTCCGGGGCAATCCCGACGGCGCGCCGCTGGTCGGCGTGCAGCAAAGCCCCGCGCCGCTGGCCTGCCTTGGGCCGGACGTCGGGGTTTAGGGGCGTGGTGGCGGCGGGCTGACCGCCCCGGTCAGAACAGACTGCCCTGCCCCTGCGGACCCGGTCCGCCCGGCTTCGGCTTGCGCTGGGGAATTGACGCCGCGGCAGGCCCACTTGGCGGGCCCACCGTCACCGGCAGGCGGCCATCGCGGAACTCGATCTCCAGCGCGGTGGCCGGGGCGGCGGCGCTCCGCGTTGTGACCACGGCGGCCCCCGCCCGCACCACCGCATAGCCGCGCGCCAGCGTCGCCTGATAGCCCAGCGTCGCCCGCGTCCGGTCAAGCCCCGCCAGCATCTCGGCCAGCCTCGCCACCCGCGCGCCCTGCGCCGCCGCCATGCGCTCGCCCAGCCGTTGCAGGTCGGCCCGCTGGCGCGCAAGCTGATCGCCCCGTTCGCGGCGCAGCCGCTGGATCGCCGGACCAAGGCGGGCGACACGCTCGGCCAGCGTCCGCCGCTCGGCGGCAAGGAACCGGGTCAGAAGCGCAGGCCTCAGGCCCGCCCCGGACAGACGCGCCCGTTTGCGCACCGTCGCGGCGATCAGCGCAGGCCCCAGCCGGTCGCCCACCAGGTCCAGCCGTTGCCGCGCGGGGTCGGTCAGCGCTCCAGGCCGCCCCAGAGCACGGGCAAGGTCGGCCAGACGCTGGCGCCGCTGCTGGCCCCGGTTCTGCGCCGCCCGCGCCATCCGCGCGCCCTGCTCGGCCGCCCAGGCGGCCAGTTCGGCCCTGACCGGCACGGCCAGCTCGGCCGCCGCCGTGGGCGTGGGGGCGCGCAGGTCCGATGCGAAGTCGATCAGGGTCGTGTCAGTCTCGTGGCCCACCGCAGAAATCAGGGGAATGCGGGATGCCGCCGCCGCGCGGGCCACCGCCTCGTCGTTGAACCCCCACAGGTCCTCGATCGACCCGCCGCCACGGGCCACGATGATCAGGTCGGGGCGCGGCACCGACCCGCCGGGGGCAAGCGCGTTGAAGCCCCGGATCGCGGCGGCCACTTCGGGCGCGCATTTCTCGCCCTGCACGGCCACCGGCCAGATCACCACGCGGCGCGGAAAGCGGTCGCGCAGGCGGTGCAGGATGTCGCGGATCACCGCGCCCGAGGGCGAGGTGATGACACCGATCACTTCGGGCAGGTAGGGGATGGGCTTCTTGCGGGCCTGATCGAACAGCCCCTCGGCGGCAAGCTTGGCCTTCAGCTTCTCCAGCATCAGCATCAGCGCGCCCATGCCCGCGGGCTCCAGGCTGTCGACGACAAGCTGGTACTTTGACTGGCCGGGGAAGGTGGTCAGCCTGCCGACCGCGATGACCTCGATCCCCTCTTCGGGGCGCACGGCCAGCCTTGCGGCCTGTCCCTTCCATGTCACGGCGGCGATGACCGCGCGGTCGTCCTTGAGGTCGAAGTAGAGATGCCCCGAGGCGGGCCGCGACACCCGGCTGACCTCGCCCCGGACGCGGACGTAGGCGAACCCGCCCTCGATCGCGCGCTTTACGGCGGCCGACAGTTCCGAGACGGTGAATTCATGCGCATTGCCGCCGGGCGCAATGCGGGTCGGGGGCAGGTCGTCGTCATCCAGCAGATCGCTCATGGGCCTCACTCATGCACCAACGCCACGGCGAAGAAAACCGCCGCGTTGGAAAACCCGGGCCGCGACGGGGCGCGGGAGGACGCCCGGCAGCCTGCCGAAAAGCTACGGATGCACTACGGATGCACTACGGATGCACTACGGAAAAGCTACGGGAAAGCTACGGAAAAGCTACGGCCGTGCGACGCCCTTTTTCAGACCGGGAGGGTTGGATCGGACGGCCTTCCCCCCCACTTTTCCGCCGCCTCGCGCGCCCGCATCAAGCGCCCGCCCCACCTGCCCTTGTCCGGATTACACCGGGGCGATATGCGGTCCAGAATCATGGCCTTGGCGGCGAAAGGGACGCATGAACATCCTCATCCTCGGCTCGGGCGGGCGGGAACACGCGCTCGCCTGGGCGGTCAAGCAGAACCCGAAGTGCGACCGCCTTATCGTGGCGCCGGGCAATGCAGGCATCGCCGCACAGGCGGAATGCGCCGATCTTGACATCCTCGACGGGGCCGCCGTGGTCGTCTTCTGCGAGGAAAATGCCATTGATTTCGTTATCATAGGCCCCGAGGCCCCACTTGCTGCCGGGGTGGCGGATGCCCTGCGCGGGGCAGGTATCCTGACCTTCGGCCCCTCGGCGGCCGCCGCGCGGCTGGAGGCGTCAAAGGCCTTCACGAAAGAGATTTGCGATGCCTGCGGAGCGCCCACCGCCGGTTGGGCGCGATTCACCGAGGCCGCACCCGCGCTGGCCCATGTCCGCGCGACGGGCGCGCCCATCGTGGTAAAGGCAGATGGCCTGGCTGCGGGCAAGGGCGTCGTGGTCGCCATGACCCTGCCCGAGGCCGAGGCGGCGATTGCCGACATGTTCGGCGGCAGCCTTGGCGCGGCGGGGGCCGAGGTGGTGATCGAGGAGTTCATGGGCGGCGAGGAGGCCTCGCTGTTCGTGCTCAGCGACGGGACGGACGCCATCGCCATCGGCAGCGCACAGGACCACAAGCGCGCCTTCGACGGGGATCAGGGGCCGAACACCGGCGGGATGGGGGCCTATTCCCCGGCCCCCGTGCTGACGCCCGCCGTCGAGGCCCTTGCGATGGACCGGATCGTCCGCCCGACGCTGGCCGAAATGGCGCGGCGGGGAACGCCGTATCATGGGGTGCTGTATGCCGGGCTGATGATCGACGACGGTCGCCCGCGCCTTGTGGAATACAACGTCCGCTTCGGGGACCCGGAATGTCAGGTCCTGATGATGCGGATGGGGGCGCAGGCGCTGGACCTGATGCTGGCCTGTGCCGAAGGCCGGCTGGCTGGCCAGCGCGTCACCTGGGCCGAGGATCACGCGCTGACGGTGGTGATGGCGGCGCGCGGCTATCCGGGGGCCTATGAGAAGGGGTCGGTCATCGGCGGTCTTGGCGGGCTGCCCGAGGATTCGCGGAACATGGTCTTTCACGCCGGAACGGCGGAACGCGACGGGAAGGTGGTGGCGAATGGAGGCCGCGTCCTGAACGTGACCGCGCGGGGTGCGACGCTGGCCGAGGCGCGGGACCGGGCCTATGCCATGGTGGACCGGATCGACTGGCCGGACGGTTTCTGCCGCCGCGATATCGGCTGGCGGGCGCTTTCGCGGTGAGGTGGCAGGGGGGCTCTGCCCCCCGTCCTTCGGACTCCCCCCGGGATACTTGAAGACAAAAGATGGGAAAGGGGGCGCGCGGGCCTCAGGCGCGGATGCGGCTGCCCGTGGGGTCGTAGGGCGGCGAAAGGGTCAGGCGCGCGGGGAACGTGTCGCCAGCCACGACCAGCGCGTAGCGCCCCGAGGTCAGGAAGGCGTCATCCACGCCGCCTGCATTGCGGACATAGCCATAGCCGATGGGGCGACCGACGGTGTAGCCGAAGCCGCCCGAGGTCAGGTAGCCCACGGGCACACCGTCGCGCAGGATCGTCTCACGCCCCACCAGCACCGCGTCGGGGTCGTCGAGGACGAAGCCCGCGAAGCGTTTGGTCAGGGGCCTTGTCACGGCCGATTCAAGTGCCGCGCGGCCGATGAAGTCGGTGGTGCCCTTCATCTTCACCGCCCAGCCCAGACCCGCCTCGAACGGCGTGTCGTTCGGCGTGATGTCCGACGACCAGGCGCGGTAGCCTTTTTCAAGCCGGAGCGATTCCAGCGCGCGGTAGCCCACGGGGCGCAGGTCTGCATCCGCCGAGAGGAGCGCGTCATAGACCTTGGCCGTGTCGGCGAGGGGGATGTGCAGCTCCCACCCCAGTTCGCCCACATAGGTCACGCGAAGGGCGCGCACGGTCGCGCCCGCGATGGCGATTTCGCGCGCATGGCCGAAGGGGAAGGCGGCGTTCGAGACATCCCTGGTGGTCACCCGCGCCAGCACGTCGCGCGCCATCGGGCCCATGAGCGACAGGGTGCCCCAGGCTTCCGTCACGTCCTCGATCGCCGCGTCCCCGGTCAGGTGGTCGGCGATCCAGCCGAAGTCATGCGTGCGGAAGCCGGTGCCGGTGACGATGTAGAATCGGTCGTCCGAAAGACGCGCCACCGTCAGGTCGCATTCGATCCCGCCGCGCGTGTTCAGCATCTGGGTATAGGTGAGCCGCCCGACCTCGCGCGCGACGCGGTTGGCCGAGATGCGCTCCAGCGCCGCCGCCGCGCCCGGGCCTGTGACCTCGTACTTGGCGAAGGAAGACTGGTCGAAGACGCCTACCTTCTCCCGCACATGGGCGTGTTCGCGGCCCACGGCGGCGAACCAGTTCTGGCGGCCCATCGAATAGACATCGCAGGCCACGTCCCCCGCCCCCGCGAACCAGTTCGGGCGTTCCCACCCCAGTTTCGATCCGAAGACCGCCCCTGTCGCCTTCAGCCGGTCGTAGAGCGGCGAGACGATGCGGGGGCGGCCGCTCGTGTATTCCTCATGCGGGAAGGCCACGGTGTAGTGCTTGCCATAGGCTTCGGCTGTGCGGTCGCTGACCCACTGGCGATCGTTGTGAAGGCCAGCAAACCGGCGGATGTCCACCACCCACAGGTCCATCGGCGCCTCGCCCCGCATCGCCCAGTCGGCCAGCACCCAGCCCGCGCCCCCTCCGCTGGCAATGCCGAAGGCGTTGAACCCCGCGCCCACATACATGTTGGCGCAGTCGTTCGCGCGGCCGAGGATGAAGTTCCCGTCCGGCGTGAAGCTTTCGGCGCCGTTCACCATCTGCTTGACGCCGACCTTCTCCAAGGCCGGAACCCGCGCGATGGCCTGCGTCAGATGCTGGCTGAAATGGTCCCAATCATCATCGAACAGGCGGAATTCCCAGTTCGCGGGGATATCCCCCGTCACCCAGGGCTGCGGGTCAGGCTCATAGCCCCCCATCACCAGCCCGCCGACCTCTTCCTTGAAATAGGTCCGACGGTCAGGGTCCCTCAACGTCGGCGCATCCGCCGACAAGCCCTCGATCCGCTCTGTCACGATGTACTGGTGCTTCACGGGCTGCAGGGGCACCGTCACACCCGCCATCGCGCCCACCTGCCGCGCCCACATGCCCGCGCAGTTGACGACCGTTTCGCAGGCGATCACCCCCTGGTCCGTCTCGACATGCGTGATCCGCCCGCCCGCCATGCGGAGCCCGGTCACACGCACGCCCTCATGGATTTTCGCCCCGTGCATGCGGGCGCCCTTGGCAAGCGATTGCGTGATGTCCGAGGGCGAGGCCTGCCCGTCGGTCGGCAGCCACGACGCCCCGATCAGGTCGCCCACATCCATCAAGGGCCACATCCGCTTGACCTCGGCGGGCGAGATCAGGTCCATCTCCATCCCGAAGGACCGTGCCGTGGTGGCCAGCCGCTTGTATTCCGTCCAGCGGTCGGGCGTGGTGGCGAGCCTCAGGCAGCCCGTCATCTTCCACCCTGTCTCGAGCCCCGTCTCGGCGGCCAGCCCTTTGTAAAGCTCGACCGAGTACTTCAGCACCCGCGTGATCGACGCGCTGGAGCGGAGCTGCCCCACCAGCCCCGCCGCGTGCCAGGTGGACCCGCTTGTCAGCTTTCCCTGCTCCAGCAGGACCACATCCGCCTTGTGGTCGCGGGCAAGGTGATAGGCGGTCGAACAGCCGATGATGCCGCCGCCGATGACGACGACCTGCGCGTGGGTGGGAAGGGTCATGGAAGCTTTCCGTAGCGGTCCGAATAGGCGGCTTTGGCGGCCGCGAGCTTCATCAGGTTCTCCTCCGTGTAGGCCCCATAGTCCACCCCCGGCGCGTTCAGGTGCAGGGCCGAGACCATCGCCCACATCGCCTCGCGCAGAAGCGCCGCCACCTGCATGGCGGCGAAGGCGCGGGTGGTGGCGTGGTCGGGGGCCGCGCCGAAATAGGCGGCAAGCAGTGCGCCCGCCTGCGCCTCGTCCATGCCCGCATTCGCGGCCGCCCCGGCCAGATCGAACATCGCGGTCCCAAAGCCCGCATATTCGTAGTCGATCAGCCAGACCTTGCCATCCGCGTCCTCCAGGAAGTTCGCGGGCAGAAGGTCGTGGTGGCCGAAGACGATCGGCAGGGGCACCTGCGCCTGTTCCAGCGCATTATTCAGCGCAAGGTATCCGGGCAGGTCTGCGACATGCGCCGACCCGCCGTCGCTGAGCGTCCGGGCATAGTCGCGCACGACGTGGAAGGGCCAGAACAGGTATGCCGCCCCCGCGACCCCCGCCCCCATCCGGTCGTGGAATTCCCGCAAGAGCCGCCCCACGCGCCCTGCGTTCGCCCCCACGTCCGCCGCGCCCCAGGTCCGCGCGCCAAGGAAGGCGGTCACCATAACCCCCGGCGCGGTGTATTCCACGGCAGGCCCGAACCCCGCCGCCGCGGCGGCCCGCGCCACCATTGCCTCGCGATCGCGGAACACGTGGTGGAACGGATAGTCCCGACCGAAGCGCACCACATGCGCGCCGCCTGCGTCGGTGACCTTCCAGATTTCGTTCGACAGCCCCCCGGTCAGCCGCTCGGCCGCGACCGTGCCCCGCCAGCAGGGCAACGCCCGGATGCGGTCCAGATCGCCCCCCTGCCCCATCTTCTGTCCCCCAAATATCCCCGCCGGAGGCTCCCGTCCCCGCCACCCGCGCGACCCGCCCAGAAGAGGGCGCGGGCGGACAGCCGTCAAGGGCGCGCTCAGTACCGCGTCGTCATCCTGTAGCCGGGCGCGAAGGACAGACGCACATGCGTGACCGACCTTTCCTGCCACCAGGTCGTCCGCTCGATGCGGAAGACCGCAGCGCCCAATGCGACCGAGAGGAGTGTGGCTGTCTCCGCTTCAGCCTCGGCGGCAAGGAAGGCGACCTCAACCTCGGAATAGGGCAGCGTGGCGACCAGCCATTCGGTCGGCGCAGTCCGGGCGAAGTCGGCAGTCTTTGCCAGGGGCAGCACGTCAAGACTGATCCAGCGGTCCTCGGCCTGCCAGGGGCGGCCGTCGGCCAGGTGACAGGCGACAAGGTGCAGGACCGGGGCACCAGCGGGCAGGCCCATGCGCGCCGCCACCCACGCGGGGGCGCCCGCGACCTCGCGGCGGTCGAGGCGATAGCCATAGGCCGCGCCCGCCGCCGTCACCTCGTCCCGCGCGATGGGGATGGCAAGCCGCGCCTCGCGTCGGGGCGACAGGCGGACGCGTGTGCCCGCGCGCTTGCGGCGGTCCACGATCCCCTCGTCCGCCAGCTCCGTGAGCGCGCGGTTCACGGTCGCCCGCGCGCAGCCGAAGGCGGCGGCAAGCTCCACCTCGCCCGGCAACAGCGTCCCCGGTCCCCAGTCTCCCCCGCCGATACGGGCCAGGATCGCGGCCTTCACCGCGCGGAATGACCCGCGCCCCTCCTCGCCTTCGCCATCGCGCCCGCCCGACACCGCTGCTATTCCTTCGCAGAGCCGGAGACCGCCATGCGCATCCTTGCCCCCCGCGACTTCACAACGATGCCCTGGAAGAACGGCGGCGGGGTCACGCACGAGATCGCGCGGTCGGAGGAAGATGGGCGACTGCTCTGGCGTCTCTCGATCGCCGAGGTGGCGTCCGATGGGCCGTTCTCGGCTTTTCCCGGCCTGATGCGGGTGCTGACGGTGATCGAAGGCGCGGGGATGGTGCTGGAAACGCCCGAGGGCGACATCAGTGCCCGCCCCTTCGCCCCGGTGCGGTTTTCGGGCGATGTTCCGGTGACCGGGCGGCTGGTCGCCGGACCGGTCCGGGATTTCAACCTGATCTTCGACCCCGCAAGGATTGCGGGGGATGTGGTATCAGTGCCCGGCCCCTTCGACGGAACCATCCAGGGGGCGGTGCTCGCCCTTGGCACGGGCGTCACGGCGGACGGTGTGCCCGTTCCGCCGGGCGGGGTGGCGCTGGAGGCGCGCGGCTTGACGCTTTCCCACGGCGCGCGCGCTCTTCTGGCCACGTTGAAACCCGCCTGACCCGCCACCCCTAAAGCCCCTCGACCAATCGCCGCACGCGGCCCACGTACTCCGCCCGGATGCGGTCGCGGGCGATGTGGCGGCCGTCGCGCACGGAGTGGCGGCCCGCCGACCAGAGGTCGGTCACCACCCCGTCCGGGGCGGCAAAGACGACGGCATCGAGCAAGTGATCGTCTGACAGCGCCGCGAAGGCCGGATGCGCATCGTCCAGCGCCACCAGATCGGCCCACAGCCCTGGCGCAATCGCCCCCGAGGCACGCCCCAGCGCCTGCGCGCCGCCCTTCAGCGCCGCGTGGTAAAGCCAGGCCCCGACCGACCCTTCGCCCGGAACCATCACCGCCCGCGACAGGTCGCGCAGCCGTTGCGAATAGTCGAGCATGCGCAGCTCCTCGGCCACCGAGATGCGGACGTTCGAGTCCGACCCCACGCCCAAGGCCCCGCTGGCGGCGATCCAGCCCGAACCATCGAAGGGACCGTCCCCCAGGTTCGCCTCGGTGATCGGGCAAAGCCCCGCAACCGCCCCCGTTGCCGCCAGCCCCGCGCATTCCGCCGCCGTCATGTGGGTGGCATGGATCGCGCACCAGTCCGGCCCCACGGGCGTATTGGCCAGCAGCCATTCCACCGGCCGCGCCCCCAGCCAGTCGCCGATCTCGGCCACCTCGCGCGGCTGCTCGGCGATGTGGATATGGACCGGGCCGGATGCCGGACCAAGGCTGCCCAGAACCTCCGCCAAATCCTCGGGGCAGGTCGCGCGCAGCGAATGCGGCGCAACCCCGATGCAGGCGTCAGGCGCCAGCGCGGCAATGGCGGCAGCCGCCCCTTCGCGCAGGCGCAGGTAGGAGGTGGCATCATGGCCGAACCGCCGCTGCCCGCCTGACAGCGCCTGCTTCCCCGCCCCGCCATAGGTATAAAGCACCGGCAGATGCGTCAGGCCGATGCCCGTCGCTGAGGCCGCAGAAATGACGCGTTTCGACAATTCTGCAGGATCGCTATAGGGGCTTCCGTCCCCAGAATTGTGCAAATAGTGAAACTCGGCGACTGCCGCGAATCCGGCCTCTTGCATGTCGCAGAACGCCATCGCGGCGATGGCCTCGACATCCTCGGGCGTCAGCTGCCCGACAAAGCGGTACATCACCTCGCGCCAGGTCCAGAAGCTCTCCCGGCCCTGGGCACGGCGCTCGGTCAGCCCCGCCATCGCCCGCTGGAAGGTGTGGGAATGCAGGTTCGACAGCGCGGGCATCAGCAAGCCGACGCGGTAATCTCCCGTCCTTGCGGCGGCCCCGACAAACACCCCAGCCACCTTCCCGTCCGCCACCGTGACCCGGACATCCCCCGCCCAGCCCGAAGGCAGCAGCGCGCGGCGGGCGTGGATGGCTTTGGTCATGGCGGCCTCAATATGTCTGGACATATTACTCCTAACTTCATAGACAGCATCCCGCAAGCCACTCTCTCAGGCCCCCATGCCAACCGCCGAATCCCTCGCCCGCGCCGCGCCGACCACCGTACTGACCAACCTGCGCATGGCCACGATGGCAGGCGGGCGCTACGGCCTGACCGACCGCGCGGCCATCGCCCTCGCCGGCGACCGCATTCATTGGGCCGGATCGGAAGCCGACCTGCCCCGCGACCTTGCCAAGGCCCCCCGCACCGACCTTGGCGGGCGGCTCGTCACCCCCGCCCTGATCGACTGCCACACCCATGTCGTCCACGGCGGCCACCGCGCGGTGGAATTCGAGATGCGGCTGAACGGCGCGACGTACGAAGAGGTCGCCCGCGCCGGCGGCGGCATCGTCTCGACCGTCCGCGCCACCCGCGCGGCCAGCGAGGACGATCTGGTCGCACAGGCCCTGCCCCGGATCGACGCGATGCGCCGGGACGGCGTTGCCACCTTCGAGATCAAGTCGGGCTACGGCCTTGATATCGAAACCGAACTGAAGATGCTGCGCGCCGCCCGCCGGATCGCCGCCCTGCGCCCCGTCACGATCCGCACCACCTTCCTCGGTGCCCACGCGATCCCGCCCGACTACACGGGCCGACCCGACGACTACCTGACCGAGACCTGCCTGCCCGCCCTCGCCGCGGCCCACGCCGAAGGGCTTCTTGATGCGGTGGACGGCTTCTGCGAGGGCATCGCCTTCTCTCCTGGACAGATCGCGCGTGTCTTCGACGCGGCCCGCGGCCTTGGCCTGCCCGTGAAACTTCATGCGGAGCAGCTGTCCAACCTCGGCGGGGCCGCGCTCGCCGCCCGCTACGGCGCGCTCAGCGCCGATCACCTCGAATACCTCGACGCCGAAGGCATCGCCGCGATGAAGGCGGCGGGCACCGTCGCTGTCATCCTGCCCGGCGCCTTCTACACGCTGCGCGAGACACAAGCCCCCCCCATCGCGGCCCTGCGCGCGGCCGGCGTCCCGATGGCCGTCGCCACCGACATGAACCCCGGCACCGCCCCCATGTGCTCGCTGCTTCTGGCCATGAACATGGCGTCGACGCTCTTCCGCATGACCCCGGAAGAGGCGCTGGCGGGGGCCACGATCCACGCCGCCCGCGCCCTTGGCCTTTCCGACCGGGGTGCGATCGCCCCCGGCCTGCGTGCCGACCTTGCCATCTGGAACGCCGACACGCCCGCCGAACTGGCCTACCGGATCGGCTATTCCCCCCTTCACGCCCTTTACGTCGGAGGCACCCTGTGCTGACGCTGACCCTCCCCCCCGGCCACGTCACCCTTGCCGACCTGGAACGCCTCTGGCGCGAGAGCCTGCCCCTGCGCCTGGATCGCACCGTCCGTCCGGCGGTCGAGGCAGCCTCCGCCACCGTTGCCCGCGCCGCCAAGGGGGGCGAGGCGGTCTATGGCGTGAACACGGGCTTCGGCAAACTTGCCTCGGTGAAGATCGCCACCGAGGACACCGCCACCCTGCAGCGCAACCTGATCCTGTCGCATTGCTGCGGCGTCGGCGCGCCCATGCCCCGCGACGTGGCGCGCCTGATGATCGCACTGAAGCTTCTGTCGCTCGGGCGTGGGGCCTCGGGCGTGCGCTGGCAGGTGATCGAGGCGCTGGAGGGGTTGCTGGCCCACGGCATCACCCCCGTCATCCCCGCGCAAGGGTCGGTGGGGGCAAGCGGGGATCTGGCACCCCTTGCCCACATGACCGCCTGCATCTTGGGCGAAGGCATGGCCGAAGTGGACGGACGCCATGTCCCCGCCCGTCAGGCCCTTGAAACGGCAGGCCTTTCGCCCATCACCCTTGGCGCGAAAGAGGGCCTCGCCCTCATCAATGGCACCCAGTTCTCGACCGCCTACGCGCTTGCGGGCCTGTTCGGCGCCTGGAATGCGGCCCGGTCCGCCCTTGTCACCTCGGCCCTCTCGACCGACGCCATCATGGGCTCGACCGCCCCCCTGCACCCCGACATCCACGCCCTTCGCGGCCATGCGGGCCAGATCGAGGCCGCCGCCGCCATGTCGGCCCTGCTGGCGGGTTCCGTCATCCGCGAAAGCCACCGCACCGGCGACACCCGCGTGCAGGACCCTTACTGCATCCGTTGCCAGCCGCAGGTGACGGGCGCGGCGATGGATGTCCTCCGCCAGGCCGCGCGGACACTGGAGATCGAGGCGAACGCCGCGACCGACAACCCCCTGATCCTGTCAGACGGCCAGATCGTGTCCGGCGGCAATTTCCACGCCGAACCCGTGGGCTTCGCCGCCGACATGATTGCGCTCGCCGTGGCCGAGATCGGCGCGATTGCCCAGCGCCGGGTGGCCCTGATGGTGGACCCTACGCTCTCTTTCGACCTGCCAGCTTTCCTGACGCCCGACCCCGGCCTCAACTCTGGCTTCATGATCGCCGAAGTCACAACGGCCGCCTTGATGAGCGAAAACAAGCACCTCGCCCATGCGACGGTCACCGATTCCACCCCCACCAGCGCCAACCAGGAAGACCATGTCAGCATGGCCGCCCACGGCGCCCGCCGCCTGACACCGATGGTCGCGAACCTGAACGTGATCCTGGGCGTCGAGCTTCTCTGCGCGGCGCAGGGCGTGGAATTCCGCGCCCCCCTTGTCACCTCCGCCCCTCTTGCCCGCGTCCTCGCGCATCTGCGCGCGGCGATTCCCGCCCTCGGCCCCGACCGCGTGCTCGCCCCCGACATGGGAACCGCCGCCGCAATGATCGGGTCGGGCGAAGTCGCGGCGGCCGCTGCCATCCCGCTTCCATTCCTTCATCTCGGCTGAAATATCCCGGGGGTCCGGGGGCAGAGCCCCCGGCTTCTCCGCCAAACCGGAGCCAAGGCCCATGTCCTTCGACCGCAAGAACGCCCGCGACATCTACCCCCCCACCGGCCCGGAAAAGACCGCGAAATCGTGGCAGACCGAGGCCGCGATGCGGATGCTGATGAACAACCTGCACCCCGACGTGGCCGAGAACCCACACGAGCTGGTCGTCTACGGCGGCATCGGGCGGGCGGCGCGGACCTGGGGGGATTTCGACCGGATTGTCGCCACGCTGAAGGACCTGAACGACGACGAGACGCTGGTGGTGCAGTCGGGCCGCCCCGTCGCGGTCGTGCGCACCCACCGCGACGCGCCGCGCGTGCTGATCGCGAACTCGAACCTCGTGCCGCATTGGGCGACGTGGGAGCATTTCAACGAGCTGGATCGCCGCGGCCTTGCCATGTACGGCCAGATGACCGCCGGGTCGTGGATCTATATCGGCACGCAAGGGATCGTGCAGGGCACCTACGAGACTTTCGCCGAAGCCGGGCGTCAGCACTATGGCGGAAACCTCAGGGGCCGCTGGATCCTGACCGGGGGCCTTGGCGGAATGGGGGGCGCGCAGCCCTTGGCCGCCGTAATGGCCGGGGCCTGCTGCCTGGCCGTCGAATGCGACGAGACGCGGATCGATTTCCGTATCCGCACCAGATACCTGGATGCCAAAGCTCACTCACTGGATGAGGCCCTGGCCCTGATCGCCGATTGGACAGCGAAGGGCGAGGCGAAGTCGGTGGGTCTTCTGGGCAACGCCGCCGAGGTGTTCCCCGAACTGGTCCGCCGCATGAAAGCCGGGACCGCCCGGCCCGACATCGTGACCGACCAGACCTCTGCCCACGACCCCCTGCACGGCTATTGCCCGGCGGGGTGGAGCGTCGCCGAGTGGCGCGCGAAGCAGGAGACGGACCCGGCCGCAGTGCAGAAGGCGGCGCGCGCCAGCATGCGGGCGCATGTCGCGGCGATGGTGGATTTCTGGAATGCGGGCGTGCCTACGCTCGACTACGGCAACAACATCCGGCAGGTGGCAAAGGACGAGGGTCTGGAAAATGCCTTTGCCTTTCCGGGGTTTGTCCCGGCCTACATCCGGCCCCTGTTCTGCAAGGGCATAGGCCCGTTCCGCTGGTGCGCGCTTTCGGGCGACCCGGAGGATATCGCCAAGACCGACGCCGCGATGAAGCGGCTGTTTCCGGAGAACGCGCACCTGCACCGCTGGCTGGACATGGCGGGCGAGCGGATCGCGTTCCAGGGCCTGCCCGCGCGCATCTGCTGGATCGGGCTTGGCGACCGGCACCGGGCGGGGCTCATGTTCAACGAGATGGTGGCGCGGGGCGAGCTGAAGGCCCCCATCGTGATCGGGCGGGACCATCTGGACAGCGGATCGGTCGCGTCCCCGAACCGCGAGACCGAGGCGATGAAGGACGGGTCCGACGCCGTGTCGGACTGGCCCCTGCTGAACGCGCTGGTGAATACGGCGTCGGGGGCCACCTGGGTCAGCCTGCACCACGGCGGCGGCGTCGGGATGGGGTTCAGCCAGCATGCGGGGGTGGTGATCGTGGCCGACGGCACGGCGGAGGCCGCGGCGCGGCTGGAGCGGGTGTTGTGGAACGACCCGGCGAGCGGCGTCTGGCGACATGCGGATGCGGGGTATGAGAGCGCCATCGCCTGCGCAAAGGACAAGGGGCTGCGGCTGCCGACGATCCTGGGCAACTGACGAACGGCACCGCCCCGATGCGGTCGGTTCAAGCTATTGAAAGATAACATAATTTTTCGACAATCGGGCAGATCCCTGTTCAGGGATTTGCCCCGCGGCGGTGGGGGCCGGGCGGACCCTTGGTGAAGGATTTGCGCCCCCGTCCGGTCGCAAATCCGCCAGACGGCGCCAACACCGCGCCCTAGCGTTGCGCCATGACCGAGCCTTCCCCCGACTACACCCGCCTGATTGACGCTGAAACCTGGTCCTTCATCCGGGCGAGCGAGAGCTGGTATCCGCCGGAAACGGCCACTTTCACCATCGCCGAGCAACGCGCCGTCTATGACCGGATGTGCAAAGCCTATGATACACCCTGTCCGCCGGGTGTTGCGTCGCAGGACCGTGCGTTCGGTGGTGTGCCCTGCCGTCTGTACAGCCCCTCGACCGCGCCGGGCGGCACGGTCCTGTATCTGCATGGGGGCGGCTATGTCGTGGGCGGGCTTCACAGCCACGACGCGATCTGTGCGGATCTTTGCGGGGCGACGAGGCTGAGGGTCGTGTCTGTGGATTATCGGCTGGCCCCCGAGCACCACCACCCGGCCGCGTTCGACGACACACTGGCAGCCTTGCGCGGCGTGCGCGCCGCCTACCCCGGCCCGCTCGTCCTTGCGGGCGACAGTGCGGGCGGCAACCTGGCGGCGGCAGCGTCGCACGCAACGCGGGGCAAAGCGTTGGAGATTGCGGGCCAGGTGCTGATCTATCCGGGCCTTGGCGGCGACCGGAATGCGGGCAGCTATCTGACCCACGCCGATGCGCCGATGCTGACGCGGGCGGATGTGGACTTCTACTCGGGCATCCGCTTTCCCGGCGGGGTCGAGCCGCCGGCTGGACTGCCCGACCCGACGGCGTCACCGTTGCAGGACGTTGATTTCTCGGGTCTTCCCCCAACCTTCGTCACGGTGGCCGAGTGCGACCCGCTGGCCGATGACGGGCGTGCCTATGTGGCGCGCATCCGGGCGGCGGGCGGGCAGGCCTGGCTGGTGGAAGAGGCGGGGCTGGTCCATGCCTGGCTGCGCGCGCGCCACAGCGTGGGGCGGGCGCGGGCCGGGTTCACGCGCATCGCGGCTGCCATTGTCGCGTTTGCCCGGGGCGATGTGCCGGGGATTGCGGAATGAGCCGAGACGGCCAGGGCTTCGCCGTCGTCATGCTGGCCCTGTCCATGGTGGGGTTCGGGCTTGTGCCCCTGTTCGCCCGCCGCCTGACCGATGCCGCGATCGCCCCCGAGGCGGTGTCGATGTACCGCTACATGATGCCGGCCATCGTGTTTCTGCCCTTCCTGCGGCTGGGTGGTGCGGCGGGCCGGTCGACGCTGTGGGGGTTCGGATCGGGGCTTCTGGTGACCTTCGGCTGGGTCGGCTATGTCCGGGCGCTGACCATGATCCCCGTGCCGGTCGCGGGGGTTCTGTACATGACCTATCCCTTGTTCACGCTGGCCGTGGGCTGGGCCCTGTTCCGCGACCGCCCGCATCCGCGCGCGGTTCTGGCCGGGGGGGTGATCCTGGTCGCGGCCGGGCTGGTCACCGATTTCGGCGGAACGGCCGCGGCGGGAGCGCGAGGCACCACACCCGCCGCGGTGCTGCTCGCGCTTGCGGCGCCTGCGTCATTCGGGCTTGGAATCAACGTGTTGGCCCGCAAGCTTGTGGCCTTGTCGACGCCATCGCGGATCGCCGCCTTCTCGACCGGATCGACGCTGGGCCTCATTCCGCTTATCGCGGGACTTCCTTCGTCCGCAGTGCTTCCTGCCTCGGCCGCCGGGTGGTTCGATGTCGTGGGACTGACGCTGCTGACGGCGTTCCTGCCGCAGCTTCTGTATACGACTTACGTGCCCAAGGTGGGGGCAGCAAAGTCGGGGGCCGTGGGGGCGCTGGAGCTGCCGACGATGTTCGCAGTGGGCTGGCTGTTCCTGGGGGATGCGGTCGGACCGCGTGAGGCCATCGCGGGGGCGATGGTGCTGGCGGCGATCCTGCTGACACCGGCAAAGGCTGCGGAAGTCCCTGTCACGCAAGGCGATTCCATGCCACCATCACCTGTCCGTCTGCCCGGAGGAACCCGATGACCCTGCACCAGCGCTCCAACCTGACCCATGTGCCCGAACGCACCGACCTGGCCGCGGCCTTTCGCTGGACGGCGCGGCTGAACATGCATGAGGCGGTGGCGAACCACTTTTCGCTGGCGGTGAACGCCGATGGCACGCAGTTCCTGATCAACCCCTTCGCCCGCCATTTCGCGCGGATGAAGGCGTCGGACTTGCTGCTTCTGGATGCGAACGACCCCGATACCCTGAACCGCCCCGGCGCCCCCGACCCGACGGCCTGGGGCCTGCACGGGTCGATCCACCGGCGGGTGCCGCATGCGCGTTGCGTGATGCATGTGCATTCGGTCCATGCGACGGTGCTGGCCTGTCTGGCGGATGCGCGGCTGCCGCCGCTCGATCAGAACGCCTGCATGTTCTATGGGCCGAGGCAGGTGGTGGATACAAGCTATGGTGGTATGGCATTCGAATCCGAGGGCGAACGTTGTGCCGCGATGCTGGCCGATCCGCGCGTTCGGGCGATGATCATGGGGAACCACGGGGTCCTTGTCATCGGGCGGGATGTGGCCGAGGCGTTCAATGCGCTTTATTACTTCGAGCGGGCGGCAGAGACATATATCCGCGCGCTTCAGACGGGGCGGGCGTTGCGGGTGCTGTCGGACGCGGTGGCCGAGAAGACGGCGCAGGACTGGGATGACTACCCGAGCACGGCCGGCAAGTTCCTGGACGAAATCAAGGGGCTGCTGGATGACGAGGGGGCGGATTTCAGGGGGTGAGGGTGGTGCGGCGGCGATTTCCGCAACGGCGGGCCGCAACCCCTTGCGGACGCTGGGGTAACGCAATCTGACGGCAGCGCACGGCCCGTAGTGCACGCGTAGTTTTTCCGTAGTTTTTGCGTAGCTTTTCCGTAGCGACGCGGGCGCCTGGGAAGCGGCGTTAGGGACTGCGCACGGTCTGTCAGCAGATTGTAAGGATTTGATGAGTTGGGGGCGGGGTGCCCCCCTCACCCTGACCCTCTCCCCCGAGGGGAGAGGGGTGGCGATGTGTCGGGGGTCTGTGCAGGTTGGGGGGGCGACCCCCTCCCTGGCCCTCCCCCTGGGCCAGGGG
>JAESFG010000425.1_pt1 | contig 39206 bp, 30 predicted proteins | sample 9269371 | NCBI WGS metagenome assembly JAESFG01 (sample SAMN14506227, study PRJNA617093) | algae metagenome | isolation source: Aetokthonos hydrillicola CCALA 1050 (B3-Florida) and co-occurring... | place: USA: South Carolina | collected 2013-01-01 | reverse complement strand
AAGAGAGATAACAAGACTGGGCAGTAACAAATCAGTAAAGATAGATGTGAGACTTTTGGTAGCCACTCATAAAAATCTGTCAGAAGAAGTAAAAAAAGGGAATTTCAGAGAAGATTTGTACTACAGAATCATTGGTCTTCCCATTGAATTGCCTCCTTTACGCAAAAGAGGGAATGATATACTCTTGCTTACAAAATACTTTTTAGAGGAGTTTTGTAAGCAGAACAAGATGCCTCTCTTGCATTGTACAGCTGAAGCCAAAAACAAACTATTGAAATATAGTTTTCCCGGAAATGTTCGGGAATTGAAAGCTGTCACAGAACTGGCAGCCGTTATGTGTGATGGTAACCAAATCACAGAGAATGACATTATTTTTAATTCTTTGTTACCAGAGAAAAATTATCCTTCCGAAGATAATATTACCTTAAAGGAATATAACCGTCGAATTATCAAATACTACCTTAATAAACATGAGGAAAATGTATTGATGGTTGCCAAAATATTAGATATTGGCAAATCAACCATTTATGATATGTTAAAGAGTAGCCGAAATTAAAAATCCGTAGCAAATACTTTAAAAATTCAAGTTGTCATTTTAAACTGTTGCTACACATGATTTATAACTAACATCCTCTTCAATGGTAAAGATGTTGACAGTGAATACTTAAATTGTCAAGCTTTGACAGAATTAATAACCTATAATTTTTGACTGACTGTTTCAGTTCTCATAAAAGACTATTTTTCTGTAGATTGCTATTTTACAGGCAGATTGAAAATTTATGATGAAAATTGATGCAGGCATAGTCCGTAATGAAAGTATATTTATTATTACTTCATGGCTGGTATTTTTTTTACTTGGTCTATATGGCATTTTTTACCATGAACTCTGGCTTGACGAAATGCAGCACTGGTTGCTGGCAAGAGACAGTCATTCCCTAACAGAACTCTGGATAAATACCCGTTATGAGGGACATCCTCTGCTCTGGAATCTGTTTTTGTATGGGATAAGTGTTTTTACTGATAATCCTTTATGGATGCAAATATTTCATATTTGTATAGCTTCAATTGCTTCATGGTTTTTCCTCAAATATGCTCCATTTAACCTGACAGTCAGAATACTTTTTATTTTTGGATATTTTACTTTTTATGAATACAATCTTATCAGCCGAAATTATAGTCTGAGCCTGATATTTTTGTTCAGTACTTGTATTTTGTGGAAAAATCGCCGAGATAACTATCTTTTGATGTCAATTTGTCTGGCAATTGCTGCTAATATCCATTTGCTATCCTTACTTGTCTCCTCTGCTTTTATATTAGTGATGGCAGCAGATTTTCTTAAAAACTATGCAGAAGTTGATAAACTAACCAGAAGAAAAGCTCTGCTTGCAGGTATTATATTCACAATATCTCTCGTTATTGCATTCGTTCAGATTATTCCTCCCAAAGATCACACTTTTGCAAGCAGTAATATTCATTTTGATATAACAAGATTCTTTAGGTCGGTTTATAGTCTATGGCAAGCTTTTATACCGATTCCTGATTTCAGACAAACGAACTACTGGAACAAAAATTTGATAGCTAATATCTATCCCCCTTTAGCTTACTTATTGGCTGTTATTTCTTGGATAGTTCCTGCGGTATTTTTTATCAGAAAACCATCCTCAATGCTTCTTTTTTATGGAGGAGCTTTTTTATTACTCATTTATTTTACTTTTACATTTGTATTAGACACAAACCGATATAAAGGTTATTTTTATATACTGTTTATACTTTCCTGCTGGATTTCAGTCGATGAAAAACCTGTAAAATTCTTCCCAGACAACCTTTTTTTTCATCGTCTGGCTCACATAAGTAATACAATAGACACATCTTTGCTTTATGGCATATTGATAACTAATTGTATAGCTGGCATTATGGCTTTCAGTCTTGATATTGTACTACCTTTTTCCCAATCTAAAAATGTTGCTGATTTTTTAATCACACATGGTTTGTCCAATAGATTTGTTGCTGCCAGTTCCTATAATGCTTTACCCCCTTTATCCGGTTATTTAAGAAAAAATATTTATGCTTTGGATATTGATACAACAGGGTCATTCTGCAAGTGGAATACCCCATTCAAAAAGTTTTTGCCACCTACTCAGGAGGTTTTGTTGCAAAAAATTGAAAAATTGGTTTTGGTTAAACGTACAGACTGGATATTGGTGTTGAATTACCCAATTTTTTCTGACCAGAATTTTTCCACAGAATCACTGATTTATGAGACAGACAATTTGAAAGTTAAGCAGATTAAATACTTTGAGAGGAGTGTGGTAAAAAATGAAAATTTTTATCTCTACCACATCATACCCAACTCAAAAGTAGAAACTTCAGATTAATCATTGATTCACACAAAATCATTCGTTCTACACTAAAACCCTATTCCAAACTGAAATCCCACCGTAAACGAAGTCGACCTGTTATTTCCGAAACGGACAGGTAAAGGAACGGCAATAAAATAGTTGCTATTTTTATTTCGCTTTACTACTTTATTAATCACAGGGGTAAAACCATACCGTCCTGAAGTTTCAAAAGCCAGTCTGGTTACCAGAGTCAGTCCTTTTTTAAACCGAAACATCACTCCGGGATGAAAAAGAAAGTTGCTCATTTTGCTTTCATTATTTCTGGCATTTATAAACGGTACAAACTCAGTACTAAATCCTATTTTTTCGTTTTTTAAAAAGTTAATACCAACCGGAAAACCTACTGTATAGCTTTGGGCAAAAAGCCATACGGTTTCTTCCTGATTAACCGTAACAATAGGATGTACCAAGCCCATATAGCCTGTGACTTTCGGGTATTCTGTTGCAATTTGCTGGGAAAATCCTGAAAATGAAATAAAACAAAGAGTGATTATTGTAATAAAGTATCTGTCTAAATGCATACGTAAGGTTAAAATTATAGAGTATTGGGCACAACAGTAAGACCAAACCCTTGTAGTATTTATATTTCAACTGTTGACTGCCAGTGATTTATGTTTTAAGGTTGTTTTTTTATGTAAACTAATTTTATTCCGCTACTTACAACAATTTAGTGGCAGTATTAAAACGGTCGGCTACGTTGTCCCAATTGATAATATTGGCAAGAGCCTCTACAAAATCAGCCCGCCTGTTTTTGTATTTTAAATAATAGGCATGTTCCCATACATCAATTACCAGCAATGGAATGATACCCCAGGTAGTTAGTTTTTCATGGTTTTCACAGCCAAGTACCATCAGGGTTTTGCTATAAGGCTGATAGCCTAAAATACCCCAGCCGTTGCCATCAATTGTCTTTGAAATTTGAGCCAAAAGTTTGTTTAACTGGGCTGCCGAACCAAAATTTTTCTCAATCTGCTTCAGCAATTCTCCTTTGGGTTCAGTTTTTTTATTGGTAAGATTTGTCCAGAAAACAGAATGCAGAATATGACTGGAAAGTTGTAATGACAGTTTTTTGGTATAAAAATCTGCATTTGTCAAATCTTGTTTGTCGAGGGCTGCTTTTATTTTTTCATTAAAATCATTGGCAGCTTTTACTGCATTTCCATGATGAAAAGTATAGTGCAGATATACTGTTTCTTCATCCATATAAGGTTCCAGAAAATTCTTGTTATAAGGCAGAGGCTGGTGGATAAACTTTCCGTTTTCATCAGCCAGTTTATCAAACTCATTTGAAAGCAGATTATGAGCAAAAACCTGCTGTTGTGTCAATAGTGTGGCAGCACCCAAAGCAACCGTTGTTTTAAGAAAATCTTGTCTTTTCATAAGATTAATATATAGTATGAAACAATTTAAACCAGTGATTTTAGCACTAAACCCACCAAAGCTGCTGCAACAATCAGAAATGGTTCGGGAATTTTTTTGTACCTCCATAAAATGATTACGATGGCTGTCATTATCAGTATGGCAGGAATATCTGTCAGTGTTCTTTTTGCCAAAATAATTACTGCCCCTGCAATTGCCCCCACTGATGCTGCTGTTACACCATCCACAAACGATTTGACCTGAGGCAGTCTGCCATACTTTTTAAAATAAGGAGCAGGAAGTATCGTAAATAAATAACAAGGTAAAAAAGTAGCAAGAGCAGCTGTAGTGGCTCCCCAGAAACCTTCGGTAAGATACCCGATAAAACCTACTGTGATTACTACCGGACCGGGTGTAATCATGGCTACAGCTACGGCATCCAGAAACTGTTGCTCTGTTAGCCATCTGTATTCTTTTACTACCCCACTGTATAAAAAAGGAACGATTGCCAGACCACTCCCAAAGACAAACGTACCAGCTTTGGTAAAAAACAAGGCTATTTTTACCAATCGGTCTGGATTCTCTATTTTGAAGAAATTACCAAAAATATTGAGAAAAACTGGAAACATAAACTCCAATTTTTCTGCTTTAACAAAGCTGAGATTATTTTTCAGAACCATATATACAAGCCCTGAACCCAAAAATAACCATACAGACTCTTGCTCTGTCAATACTGTTATAAGTCCGGAGACCAGAAATATTCCCCACAGTATCCACTCTTTTCCCAAAGATTTCAGGGTCAGTTTGTAAGCACTCATTGTAATGATACCTATCACACCTGCTCCTACGCCATAAAATACAGCCTGAATCCAGAGCAAACCTCCCAGCATTTTATAAATAATTCCCAGCAAAACCACCATCACAAAAGACGGCAATACAAAAGCCAGCCCAGCAAGTGTAGCACCTGCTATTCCATAGTGCACATAACCTAAATATATTGCCAGTTGAGCAGCCAGAGGACCTGGTGCAAGCTGAGCCAATGCTAAACCTTCTTTATAATCTGACTCTCTTATCCACTTTTTTTGTTCTACCAAATCTCGCTGCATATACCCAACCAGTGCCACGGGTCCGCCAAAACCCCAGGTTCCCAGTTTCAGGAAATAACCTGCAAGGGCAACCAGAGAATAAACAGGTTTGCCAGGTTCATCCGAAAGCATATCGATTTTTTCAGCAGTATTTTCCATTCACGGGACAAGTATTATTTATGAATGCAATGCTAAACAGGAACTCCGGTGAAGTATAGAATAAAATTAACCTTTGGGATTTGTTTTACCTTTTTGCAGATTTTTTTTGTATTGCGAAGGACTTTTGCCGGTATGCTTTCTGAAAATACGGGTAAAATGACTCTGATCAGAAAAACCGGTCAGATACGCAATTTCTGCCAGCGAGTTATCGGAGGTTTCCAGTAATTCAATTGCTTTTTCGATTCTTATCTTTCGGACATATTCCCCAAAAGAGAGGTTGTCAAAATATTTTGAAAACTGCCGGGACAAATAAGCAGGATGCAATGCCAGACCTTCCGAAATTTCTTTGAGGTTCAGACTGAGGTTGGTATCTATCTGGTCTTGTATGATTTCTTTCAGTTGTAATGCCCAGTCAGGGACTTTTTCTTCTTTTTTTTGCCGGAGGTAGGTATGAAATACCTCAAGCAGTAATTTTTCGGTGGGGCTTTGGGTGTGTTTTTCTTTTTGCAGAAATTTTGCCCAATTATATAAAGCATCATATATAATCATACCTTGCTGAAGGAGCTGGTAATCGTCCTGAAATGTAAAGGCAAGCCCGGCAGAGATAGCCCAAAGTCCTGCTGACTGTGGAGTAAGGGCATGATTATCAGTATCAGCTCCCCTCACAATTTCAGCCATTATTTGCAGGGCAGGTTCTGTAAGATTGTATTTTAAAAGTAAAGCATCAAAGGTGCACTTATCTTCTGCATGAGAAAGTTCTACACCGGGTATATCAAAAGGAATAGCATCAATTGCTGCAGCTTTTTCTTTGACCTTATCATCCGGTACAAAATAAAACTCGGCATCAACATCTATGAAATTCTTAATCAGCCAGGGGCAGGCAATCCGGTCAATTTTAGGTCTTTCGCGTGTAATCCACTTCATTGTGTCATAGTGCAGGTTCCTGACATAAATCCGATTTATGTCAGGATTAGTTTCTTACATAAAATTTACCATCTTTCATCACCAGTTTTACTCTTCTGATATTTGAAATATTATCCAAAGGATTGCCATCTACCACTACAATATCAGCACAGAGTCCAGCTTTGATACGACCTGTCTGATTTTGAATTTTAAAAACATCTGCATTTACTGAAGTAGCCGAACGCAAAATGTCAAGAGGTTTCATGCCATATTCTTCCATTAATTCCATTTCCCGTGCATTGTTGCCATGACTAAAAACCCCTACATCGCCACCCATACAGATTTTTACACCTGCCTCCATTGCCTGCCTGAATGTTTTTTTCTTTTGGGTAATTCTCTCAGGTTCAGGGTCAATGCCTTTTTTCCAGCCCCGGTATTCGGCTACAGCATCACCAGCAGCCAGGGTAGGGCATAGAGCAACATTTTTTTCAGCCATTAGTTTAAAAATCTCAGGTGTGCCGGAGTCTCCATGTTCAATAGTAGCTACTCCTGCCAACACTGCCCTTCTCATGCCTTCAGCAGTAGAAGCATGAGCCACTACTTGTCTTTCAGAACTTTTTGCAACTTCTACCATCAACTGTAGCTCACTGATTAAAAAAGTAGGCTGGGCATCTTTATGCAAGCCCCAGCGATAGTCGGCATATACTTTAATTACATCTGCCCCTTTTCCAATCTGAGTTCTCACTGCTTTTGTCAGGTTATCTGTGCCGTCTGCTTCTTCTGCTCCCTGCATTACTTCCTGGTTGGCATGCGTTACTTTAGGTCCATAACTTCCGGTAGCTACCAAAGCACGGGTAGCTACTATCATTTTGGGTCCGGGAATAATGCCTTTCTCAATGGCTTGTTTTAAACCCACATCATCATATCCCGCTCCTTCAGTTCCCAAATCTCTGACAGTAGTAAAGCCAGCTTCAAGCGTTTTTTTTGCATGCACTACAGCCCGGGCAGTTCTTTCAGCCTGCGATTCTTTCAAGACCTGATCATCCCAGGAGGTTTCATTGTAGGGATGTAAAAAGAGGTGTGAATGTCCTTCTATCAGACCTGGAAGTAGTGTAGAACCTGGTAATTCTATTGTTTTTACGAAATAATCCGGACTTTTTTTCATATCTTCAGGTTTCCCGGCAAACTCTATTTTACTGTTTTTTACCAAAACTACCCATCCTTTCTGCATATTTTCACCATCAAATACCTGAGCAGGTTTTAACAACAAAAGTGTATCAGGGCTGGCAAAAGAATGCTGCGAGAAAACAAAAACAGCAAAGAAAAAATGAATATAATTACAAAGCCGTTGCTTATTTAAGAGAGTAATAAAATAATACTTGTTCATGTTTGTTATAAAAATCAATAAAACTGAAATATTAAAAACAAGCTTGGTATGCCTTTTTGTATTAGAGGTAATTGCCTTACTTTCAGAGTTATACTATGCGAAATAAACTGGTAAAGATTACCATTTTGGAACGAATGAGTATAGTTTCCCTTTCTCCAGCATCTATGCCAGTCAATCAAACTACACAACTTATCTGATTTTACTATTGTTTTTGTCTTTAATTAACGGCTTGTTCCTCAGGTTTAACAAAAAAATGTTTTTTATATCCTTTGCAATTTGGCTCTTGTTGCATTTTCTCCTGATTGCCTCCTCATTCAATGACCTTTAAGAGTATTTGCTACTATTTATTCAGGGATTTCATATACGTGATATATTCCTGAAATGCCTGTTCGGGAGCCGAAATTTCAGGATGCCAGCGTTTTTCCCATTCAAAACTGTAAAAACCTTTGTACTTGTCTTTTTTCAATAGTTCAATCACTTGTCTGAGTGGGGCATTTCCTTTACCGGGAAAAACATAGTTAAATTTACCATTTTCGTCAATTATCCCATCTTTCAGGTGCACATGAAAAATATATGGCTTTAAAGCAGCATACATATCTGCCGGATTTTCGTGCGTAATAACAAACATATTAAAAAAATCCCAAATCAGTCCTGTGTTTGTCAGATTTACTGACTGCATTATATTTTTTATGTCTTTGATATAAATCAAATCCCCATGCGTTTCCATCAAAATCTTTACATTGGTATTTTTGGCAAAATTGCCAAGCTCTGTCAAACCTGTACTGATTTTTTCAAAAGTGGCTTCTTTCGGAAATTCTTTCGGTATGTTATTTGGAAAAACCCGAATAAAAGGACATTCCAGTTTTTCTGCCAGCTCAATATACCGTTTGGCATGGACGAGTTGTTCTGTTCGCTTAGCAGCTTCATGAAAATGCAGGTTGGCAGACGAACCCAGATTGATAATTTTCAGGTTCTTGTCTTTTACTTTTCTGAGCGTTTCTTTGATATTTTCTGGTTTAAATTCGGAGCAGTTCAGCAAATCAAGTTCCTTACCTAAACCACGCAATTCTATTGCCTGATACCCCATTTCGACTGCATTTTTCAGAATCTGGTCGAAATTCCAGTCAGGACAACCTAAGGTAGAAAATGATAGCGGTAGTTTTTTCGATTTAAAAGAAAAGCCTAAGCCCATGACTGCCAAACTTACAAAAAATGTACGTCTGTCTATTGAAATGGAATCATTAAAGGAAGTAGTCATAAAACACTTATTAAAATAACTTAGTGTAAAAGAAGAATTTAAGTGTGGTTTTGCAATATACTCCCATAAAAATAATCATATCTTTTCTATTTTTTTTATAACTTCCCCCGTAAACCATAAAACCTTTAGGATATGTTGTTTTTGCTTAAAAGAATATTCGTTTTTGTCAGTTTTATTTTTATTGTTTTTCCCGAAACAATAATGGCTCAGGAGAGCTTTCAGGCTCAATGGATTGGGCTCGACCATGCTGAGAAAGATACCAATATATGGACTTGTTACCGAAAAGAAATCACTTTGCAGGCAGTTCCTCTCTCGGCTGTTGCCCAGATTGCAACGGACAGCAAATACTGGCTCTGGATAAATGGCAAACTGGTGGTAAAAGATGGAGAACTCAAACGTGGACCCAAGCCAGAAGGTACATATTATGATGAAATCAATCTGGCTAAGTTTTTAATCAAAGGGAAAAACACCATTGCTGTCTTGACCTGGTATTGGGGCAAAAGTGCATTTTCACATAAAACAAGTGAAAAAACTGCATTGCTCTTTCAGTGTCCTGATTTACAGCTAATCAGTAACAATACATGGAAAGTTGCCCGACATCCGTCTTATTTTAGTCCTGACAAGCCATCACCCAACTTTCGTTTGCCTGAGACTAATGTCGGATTTGACGCTGCCAAAGATATTAACTTCCAGAGTCCTTCATTCAATGCCTCTGCATGGGAAAATGCCAAGGAATATGGTTTGCCTCCTGTAAAACCCTGGGGATATCTGGAAAAAAGAAATATTCCGTTTTGGAAAAATTCAGCTTTGCTGCCGTACCCTAATGATAAAGTTCTTGCCAAAAAGTCTACCGGCGATACCATCAAAGCCAAACTGCCTTACAATGCACAGGTTTATCCCTATTTTAAAATAAAAGCTCCAGCAGGGCAAAAAATACATATTCTTACTGACCAATACTTTGTGGCAAATAACAAAGAATTTGCCTCTGTAAGAACGGAGTATATTACCAAGGAAGGTGTTCAGGAGTTTGAATGCCCCAACTGGATGAGTGGACATACTGTTTGTTATGTTTTTCCGGCAGGTGTTGAAATCATGTTGCTGCGTTATGTAGAAACTGGTTATCCGACAGAATTTGCAGGTAAATTTACCTGTAATGACGAATTTTTAAACAAACTATGGCAAAAAGCCCAGCGAACCTTGTATGTAAATATGAGAGATACTTACATGGATTGTCCGGATAGAGAACGGGGCTTGTGGTGGGGTGACGCTGCTATTGAATTTCAGGAGGCTTTTTATGCGTTTGACACCATTCCCAACCAGCTTACACGTAAGTGTATTTATAACCTGGTTGACTGGCAAAAAGAAAATGGCATTTTGTATTCTCCTACTCCCGGAAGCTGGGATAAAGAATTGCCTTTACAGGGACTGGCTGCCGTTTATAGTCTCAAAAATTATTATCTCTATACCGGAGATGTACAAACTATCAAATATGCCTATCCGGCTGTCAAAAAGTATCTGGATTTATGGAAACTGGGATCAGATGGTTTGGTGGTTCATCGAAAAGGAGACTGGGATTGGGCAGACTGGGGAGATAATATAGATGCTCCACTTCTTGATAATGCCTGGCTGGTACTTGCCCTGCAAACTGCCTCAGATATGGCTAAAATTTCAGAGCAACAGGCAGATGTAGCCGGTTACGACAAAAAAATACAAAGTATCAAAGCCAATTTCAATAAAACTTTCTGGAATGGTACAGCATACCGTAGCAAAGCCTATAAAGGTAAAACCGATGATCGTGGTAATGCAATGGCTGTCCTCGCCGGTTTTGCCGAACCTACCAAGTATGATGCCATTAAGAAAGTGCTGGCAGAACAAACCAATGCAAGCCCTTACATGGAAAAATATGTCCTCGAAAGCCTGTATCTGATGAATGACCCTGATGCTGCAATCAACCGTATGAGAGACAGATATACTCCTATGGTCAATGCAGAAACTTCTACATTGTGGGAATTATTTGAACTACAGCCCAATTTTGCTACAAATAATCATGGCTGGACAGGCGGACCATTAACCTTACTCAGTCAGTATGCTGCCGGGCTTACTCCTGACAAAAAAGGATATGAAAGTTTTATTTTATTACCTCAGCCTGGTGTTCTCTCCTCTGTAAATACCATAACTAAAACAGTGAAAGGGGATTTTGTGATTGATATAAAGAAATCGGATACCCGTTTTTCGGTAACGGCACAGGTTCCGGTAGGTGGTTTTATTGGCATCCCAAAAATGTTGAACGGCAAAAAAATACCTAACATAACAGCCAACGGTCAGCCTCTATGGAAGATGGGTAAGTTTAATGGGGCAAATTCTTTTAAAATCAAATTTCAGGAGAAACCTGATTATTACCTGTTTCAGGTTCCGGCAGGAAAGGTTGTGATTGAGGCATTTTGAAACTTAGAGCTTGTTTAAAATTTCGAACGAAATACTTAATACGTTGTAAGTCAATCATTTAAGATTAAAAAAAAAAGAACGTAGGGATGAAATTCCTGCGGGCGTGGGCAGGCTTTGCAGGGCTGATAGCTTGAAGAATTTCTTGACTTTTTTGTTACTTTTTGGTTCAAGCCAAAAAGTAAGAGCAAGAATGATTGTTTTCAGCATTACATTTTGAATTTCTAAAATCCAACAAATAAAATTTTTAAACATGCTCTAAAATAAAAAAAGGAGGAAAATTTACTTTCCTCCTTTTTTATAAACTATCTCTTTAAATTGGTAATCCTCCCTCTTTCAGATGTTTTCTCTATTTGAATATCTTCTTCTTCACTAATAGCTTCAAAGCCTCCATTGATATTAGTTGGGCAGTCTACTCCAAATATTTTTAATAAAGAAACAGCAATCATCGAACGATATCCACCGCCACAATAGACCACGTATTTTCGACTTGGTTCAAAATCATGTCTTCGGGCTGGCAGGTCTGCCAGTGAGATATGAGTTGCTCCTGCCACATGTGCATTTTTAAATTCACTTTCTCTTCTCACATCCAGCAAGATGGCATCAGGATTTTGTTTCATAAACTCTCTCAGGTCATCAGCGTCAATAGAATCTACCACTTCGGTTTCCTGATGAGCAGTAAACCAGGTAGAAAAGCCACCTTCCAGAAAACCCAATACATTTTCATAACCAATTCTGGCTAATCGAGTAATGGCTTCCTGTTCAGTGCCGGGATAACAAATCAGCAAGATAGGACAGTTTATCTCAATCAGTGTTCCTACCCAAACCCCATACTGCCCATCTAATCCGACATTGAGTGAATCTGGCACAAAACCTTTTTCAAAGTCTTCAGCTTTACGGGTATCCAGAATTACAACATTATTTAACTGGCTTTTTTCTTTAAATTCTTTCAGTGACAGTGCGTTCATATTGCTTTCCAAAACTTTTTCGAGGGGTTCATAACCCTGTTTGTTCAAACTAATATCTTCAGCAAAATAGGAGGGCAAAAAGAATGATTCCTCACAAATTTCGGAAATAAATATCTGTTTATCAAGAACCTGCAAAGCAAAATTTGTCTGTTTTTGTGTTCCTATTGTCGAAAAAGTGTTTTTATCAGAAGGGTTTTCTATACCGTCGTCAAAAATATGTGCCGGATAAACAAGTACTGAATCGGGCAGTGTTTTGAGTTTGGTTTGCAAAGAATCAAATAACATACCAGCCAGTGTTTCTTGGGCTATGTTATCATCTTCGATATGAGGTCTCCCAACATCACCTATAAGCAGCGTATCTCCTGTAAAAACGGCATGAGGCTTGCCTTCTTCGTTGTATAAAAGATAGCAGACAGACTCAGGGGTATGACCAGGTGTATGCAATACCTTAATCGCCAATCGACCTATCGTAAATACTTCTCCATCAGCAGCATGGTAAATGTTATAAGAAGTTTCGGCAACCGGACCAAAGATAATAGGAGTATTTGTCTTGGCTGCAAGGTCTAAATGACCTGAAACAAAATCAGCATGAAAATGAGTTTCAAAAATGTATTTCAATGATGCGTTTCTTTGCTGAAGCAAACTAAGGTAAGGTTGTGTTTCACGAATTGGGTCAATAATTACGCCTTCTCCTTCAGATTCTATGTAATAAGCAGCTTCGGCAAGACAATTCGTGTAAATTTGTTGGATAAACATTTTTCATTTTTAAGTTTGAGTACGAATGGGAGTGGCAGATATTTAGCCATAACCCAATATTTTTTTGTAACTGCAAATTTAGTAAAACCATGTCATACACAATTATTTACGAAGATAATCATCTTTTGGTTGTAGATAAACCGTCAGGGATGCTTGTCCAGACAGATAAAAATAATGACATATCTCTTGAAATAATACTCAAGCAATATCTCAAAGAACAGTATGATAAACCAGGTGAAGCTTTTTTGGGAGTTGTTCATCGCCTTGATCGTCCTGTGAGTGGGTTGGTGATTTTTGCAAAAACATCCAAAGCACTTGTCCGAATGAACGAAGTATTTAAGACACGAGCTATTGAAAAAACCTACAGAGCCATTACTGCCAATCCTCCACCCCAACAGTCAGGCAAACTTATTCACTTTCTGACGAGAAATGAAGCAAAAAACACATCAAAAGCTCATGCTGTTGAAATAAAAAACAGTCAGCGTGCTGAACTGGACTATACACTTATTCAGCGATCCGAAAAGTATTGTTTGCTTGAAATACAGCTTCATACAGGCAGACATCACCAAATTCGGTCACAACTTGCTGCCATAGGCTGCCCTATTACAGGTGACTTAAAATATGGTTATCCCAGAAGCAGTTCTGACGGCAGTATTTTTCTTCATTCGTTTTCAAGCCGGTTTATCCATCCTGTCCGAAAAGAAGAAATTTTTCTGAAAGCACCTATGCCTGAATTATGGAAAAAATATGGCTTTGTTTAGCTCTTTATTTAAAATCTCCTTTCATAATTGCTTTAGGTACAATTAAGAAGTGGATGTGCTTCATCATAAATCTTGCAGGGTAGATTTAACTTTGTTTGAGCGTACACAATCATGTAATGCTACTATTCAATTACAAAGAATTTTAGATTAAAGATATTGACTACAACACTTGCAAACCTGTCAGAATCAAGATATGATAAACATTTCAAAAATAAATCCTGTTTTTGTACTATTCAGGCACGAAATCTGTTATATTTCCTAAAGGTAATTAATTTTTTAAGTACAAAATTCTTCTTTAAATTTAAAGCCGTTTCATTCTTTACTGATAAAGTTTTGAGCAATATCAGTTATTCTACAACTATGAGAAAAACCGTTTTTTATCTAATAGCCCTGTTTATGGTTATACAGGGCATACAAGCCCAGCAGGTTGCAAAAAACACAACTCCTCCCAAATCATTAGGTTCTGCAGGAGATATTTTGCCAGGAGAAATGCAACTCAAAACCCAGGCGTATGTAGTTAATGTATTACGCATGCGTCATTACAGACGGGTTGCACTCAATGATTCTGTATCTTCTTTAGTACTGGACAGATACCTGCAAGCTTTAGATCCCAGTCGTATGTACTTTTTGGAGTCAGATATTAAAAACTTTGAAAAATACCGTTATCAGCTTGATGAAGCCCTTACAGAAAGTAATCTGGTGCCTGCCTATTACATTTATAATATTTTTAAACATCGCTTTCTGGAAAGGAATGACAAAATTTCATCATTACTTGAAAAAGAATTTGATTACTCAACGGATGAATATTTTGAATCAGAGAGAGAAAAAGTTGCTTATGCCCATAACGAAGACGAACTTAATGATGTATGGCGGAAATTTTTGAAAAATCAGGCACTTTCACTCAAACTCAGTAATAAAAACTGGACAGAATCTCGAAAAATTTTGAAAGAGCGTTATGACAGACAAGCCAAAAATATTTTACAGTTTAATGCTGAAGATGTTTTTCAGACTTATATGAATGCGTATGCAGGAACTTTTGATCCTCATACTGATTATTTTTCGCCACAGGCTGCTGCGGATTTTAAGCAGGATGTAACTGCTTCACTGGAAGGTATAGGTGCTCAACTGACCAGCGAAAATGATTATGTAAAAGTTGTGGAAGTTATCAATGGAGGACCAGCTTTTAAAAGTAAATTATTACACAAAGGGGATAGAATTGTAGGAGTAGCACAGGGAGATACCGGAAAATTTGTGGATATAATAGGGTGGAGGGTAATTGATGCTGTACAACTTATTAAAGGCAAGAAAGGAACAGTAGTAAGATTGCAGATACTTTCAGCAGAAGCTGGCGAAAATGCAATCTCTTCTGAAATAAGATTAGTAAGAGAAAAGATTAAACTGGAAGACCAAAAAGCCAAAAAAGAAATACTGAATGTACAGCAAAATGGTAAAAACTATAAGTTTGGTGTCATTACCATTCCTGGATTTTATCTGGATTATGAAGCAGCCCGAAGAGGTGATAAAGATTTTAACAGCACATCTCGTGATGTAAGACGTTTTATTCAGGAATTTTCTGCTGAAAATATTGATGGTCTGGTGATAGACTTACGATTTAATGGTGGTGGCTCTTTACAGGAAGCTGTAGACTTGTCAGGATTATTTATTCAGCAGGGTCCGGTGGTACAGGTGAGAGACCCGGGCAATATTGAAGTTCTGGAAGACCAGGATCCACAAGAAGTTTATACAGGTCCTCTGGCGGTTATTATTAATCGTTTCAGTGCTTCTGCTTCTGAGATTTTTGCAGGTGCTATACAGGATTATAAACGAGGAATAGTTATCGGTGAAACTTCGTATGGAAAAGGAACAGTGCAAAACCTGTTTGATCTTGGAACGTTGATGCCTGATGCCAAGCAGCCGGTAGGACAGCTTAAAATCACAATTGCCAAATTTTATCGGATTACAGGGAGCAGTACTCAGTTTAAAGGAGTTACTCCAGATATAGAGTTGCCATCTGCTTACGAAGCCAGCGAGTTTGGTGAAGTTTCTCAGCCAAGTGCTATGCCCTGGGACCAGATTCCTCCATCACGTTATACTTCTACCAAACGTGTTTCTGCTGAATTACTCAACGATTTGCGGAAAAATTATCAGCAAAGATTGAAAACTGACAGTGAACTCAAAAACCTGGTTGGGGAAATTGAAGAATCAAAAGAATTGAGAAAAAATACCAAAATCTCTTTAAATGAAACCAAACGCAAAGCTGAACAACAAGCTCTGGAAGAACGTGAAAAAGCACGACGGGCTTTAAATGGCATCAGCAATGACCCGAATGTGAAGCCAAAAGACGTATATCTCAACGAAGCCGGACGTATTTTGGCAGATGCCATTGCCAAAGAAGGTGGCAGTAAAACCAAAGAAGAGAAAAAGAAGAAAAAATAACTTTTGAGCAAACAAAAAAAGCCGGATAATTTGAAGATTACCCGGCTTTTTACTTTTTTTTATAAAGACTTATTTACGCTTCATGGTAATTTTTTCATTAGGAACTAAAAACGCTACCACAATACTTGTAATAAATAAAACAATAATAAAAAGGAGCATTAATTTACCGCCATCCATATTTGTATCTATTTAGTTGTTTTGAATCGATTTAAAATATTTTTCACAAAAATAAAAAGCAATTTCTAATTCCAAAACTTATTTTTCTATATTAAAAATTAGCTCCGGTAGTTTTTAAAAACATACCGGAGTTAATATACTCCTGAGTATTTTAGTCTTCGAGTTTCATACTCAGGTATTTCAGAAATTCACTTTTTGTAGCCTCTTCCTGAAATTTACCACCATAAAAAGCAGTTGTAGTGGAGGAAGTAATGTCCTGAATACCTCTTGAAGATACACACAAATGCCGGGCTTCAATCACAACTGCCACATTCTCAGTGCCCAATATCTGTTTCAGTTCATTACCTATTTGCATAGTCAGACGTTCTTGCACCTGTGGACGTTTGGCAAAATATTGTACTATTCGGTTTAGTTTTGATAAACCTATCACCTTCCCTTCAGAAATATATGCCAAATGAGCTTTTCCGATAATTGGTACAAAATGATGCTCACAATTGGAATAAAAAGTAATATCCTTTTCTACCAACATCTGGTTATACTGATATTTATTTTCAAAAAGAGCAATTTTAGGCTTGTTTGCAGGGTTTAATCCACTAAATATTTCCTTTATATACATTTTTGCAACTCTTCTTGGAGTACCTTTCAGGCTATCGTCAGTAAGGTCTAAGCCCAAAATGTCCATAATCTCTTTAAAATGAGCTTCAATCAACTCCATTTTTAGTTCATCACTCATTTCAAAAGCATCTGCTCTTAAAGGAGTTTCAGTTGAAGAAGTGAGATGCTCATCGCCTATTTCTTCATCTGTAAAGAATGTAAGGTTGGTAATATCTTTAATTTGCGGGGTACTCAACAAAGTTTCTTTCGGTTTCATAGAGTGTTACTTTTAAATCAAGGTGTTTGTCAATTTTTTCACGTAGAATGTCCCAGATCACAATAGCAATGTTTTCTGCTGACGGATTTAAGTTCTTAAACTCTTCTGTATCAAGATTCAGGTTTTTGTGGTCAAACTTTTCAAGTACATTATCTCTGATAATGTCCGAAAGAATCTTCATATCTACCACATAGCCTGTTTCAGGGTCTGGTTCGCCTGTTATTTTTACTATCAGTTCATAATTATGACCATGATAATTGGGATTGTTACATTTGCCATAGACACGGATATTTTTTTCATCCGACCAGTTCGGGTTGTGTAATCTGTGTGCAGCATTAAAATGTTCCTTCCGGAAAACAGCAACTTGTTTGTTCATTTAACTTTTTTCGGGCACAATACGCCCTTTAGGTTTGCTAATCTTACCTACATTATTGTTTGTAAGGGGATTTTGTACTACCGCAAACACTGTGACAAAAGGTTGTTGTCCAAGTGGTCTGCTATTTTTTTAATAATGATGTGAACGTTCAATATAATAACAAGAACTCAGTTGATTTTGTTTAAGAAATTTATAAAAATATTAAACAAAATATTTTCTTCATTTTCTCTCATAGCCTCATGTATAACAAGAAGAGATGAAATATAGTTTCTTTTTTTGAAAAGTTGTAATACTGAAAGTTGCCTAAACTTTATTTTTCTGTTTTCTTATCTTTCTTGCGGTATTTTTCAAAATTAAAAGAAAAGGCAGGTTCATTTTCCGGAAAATCTACTTTCTGATGTTCAATGTAAAGAGTTGATACAGGGCTGCCGGGACGGCTTTTATAAGTAAGATTGGCTATAATTTTATATGGAAACAACTCTGTTCCGGCAGACAAAAATTCTCCATATTCTATTGTGAGTGTATTTCCGGTAGTAGTTTCTGTTACAATGAGCCGGGTGAGTTTGAGTGTTTTTTCATTGATATAATTTTCAACTTTGATTCTTCCTTGCGTCTGACGCATCACATATTCATCTTTTACTTTAAAAAATTTATCTTGTGATGTAGGTATCAGTGGCATATTGCCTGTCAAAGCTGCCTGTAACATCCTGAAATCAAGGTTAAAGTTTACAAGCCGGCTCAATGAATCAAAACTCAGTTCCTGTAATTTATTTTCCTGTTCCTCCCAGAGAAATAAAGAATCTTTTCTGATTAAAGCCCTGAGTCCCTCAAAAGACAGTTTTTCCAGTCTAAACCAGATAACACTGTCTTTGCTGATTCGGCTCTGTAAAACAGCATTTATATCTTCTTCTCCATTTTGATACCTGATTTTAGACTTGGCAGCAAAATATTTGTAATTAGTTTCCTTTACCCTGATTTTTACTTCGTCTGTCAGCAGTGAGTCATTTACTGAAGTATGTTTTAACCCTGAAAATATGGTTTTATGACAGGAAGAAAGCAAGAAGAAAATAAGCAGAAGAAATAAAGGAATTTTCATCAGAAAATGAGGAAATAAAAGCAAAAAGAAATAATTCTGCCGTAAAAATACAATTATTTCTTCTTTTTTACTATCAGGCTTTCATGCAGATAGGCACTTCCCGGGATAGATATTTTTGCACCGTCAGCAGCCATACAACACGCTTGTAGAGATAAAGTAAGCCACAAAGCCATGATTATTACTTACTGATGATTTGTGTGTGACATCTGGCAACTATTTCTCGTAAAGCATTTTATCAGCTATTTTTTTATCAATCATGCCACTGGTTTCTCCTGCTTTTTTGGCTTTTATCCACTGTTCTACAGCTTTGTCTTTCTGTCCCAGTTTAAATAATACATCGCCATAATGTTCGATGATAGTACCATTTTCAGCAGTTTGTGCCAGGGCTTTTTCGAGGTATTTTTTAGCCCCCTGATAGTCTTTGAGCATATACAATACCCATGCGTGGGTATCAAGGTAGGTACTGTTGTCTGGAAAATCATCAATCAAACGAGCTGACATCTGTTTTGCCTGATCTAATTTTTCTTTTCTGAGCGACAGATAGTAGCTATAATTGTTAAGTACACCAGCATTATGAGGATTTTTTTTCAAAGCAGCATCATAGGCTTCATCTGATTTTTGATAATCATTCACCCCATTGTAGGCATCTCCCAGCATGGAGTCAAATTGTGAAATCATTTCCTCATTTCCCAGTGAAAAAGTTTTTCCCTGCTCAAGAGCATCCACAGCCTGACGGTAGTTTTTACGAATCAGGTTTCCCATGCCATTAAAGTAAAAGAAGACAGCACTGCTCGGATACAAAGTCAAAGCCTGTTCTGAATGTTTTACCAATCCTGCAAAATCATTGATATCACTGTCAAGCTCCAGTAAAGCCCTCCAGACCTCAAAAGAAGAAATACCCAAATCAGTAGCTTTCAGGTACATATCTCTTGATTTTGCAGACTCATTCATCGCCCGTAATACATCGCCATAAGCAGCATAACCTACTGCTTCTTTTGGATGGATGATGGTAATAATTTCGGCAAGATGCAGGGCATTTCTTATATTTTTTTCGTCATTTTTTACTTTTTGGAGAAAATCAGCCAGCATCTTTACCTTGGTCTGAGCAGATAGTTCAGGATTATTAAAAGTTTTTTCGAGTTCCTGATCTGCTTTGCTGTTATCACCTTTTTCCCGGAGCAGACTTGTCAATAGTACCCTCGCTTCGGCATGGTCAGGATTTTTCTTCAAAAGATTTTCGAGTACTGTGATAGCTTCTGCATTCTTCTTGAAATTAATCAGCAACTCCGCTACCATATACTGATATTTGTCTTCTTCCGGGAAATGAGCTGCCAGTTTACGAGTCTCTTCTATTGCCTGATCTGGTTTGTTTTGACGCAGAAAGATGAGTTGTTTCTGAATGGTTACGTCCTCCGAAAAACCGAAATATTTTTCAATTTTCTCATAAGTTTTAACAGCATCATCATATTTATTTTGATATGTGTAAAGGGCTGCTAATTCAAAATAATACTCTTCCATTCCAGGTATTTTCTTGATGAGGTCCTGATAAATTTTAATAGCCTGAGCATATTTTTTCTGCTGACCATATATCTGTGCAGTGAGGATATAATAGTATTTGTTGTTTTCGTCCAGCTTCAATGCTTTTTCGGCAAAACGAAGTGCTTCATCAAATTTATTTAGTTTAGAAAGAGCAGATGCCATGGCATAGTGAGTGCCTCCACTTTCGGGGTTCAGTTCGAGAGAACGCTGAAAAAAATCGGTAGATTTGGCATAACTTTCCAGAATAAAATACTTCATCCCTTCCGTAAAGTAATATTCTGCCTGACTTTTCTTGGTTTCAGCTTCAGGATTCTTTTTCTGAGCAAGAGCTGTACTAAAAGTCAGATTCACAAGGAGTGGAGTATACAGCAGGAAGGTGAAATATTTTTTCATAACTACTTTTCTTTAATACAGCTGTTACAGGTAAATAAGGCAACAATTTTTGAATCGTGTAAGAGGGTTGCTTACATAAATAACAACTGCCAATGAATTATAAAGTACCAAGATAACAAAATTTTATCTAAAAATATTGTTATTTCTCCGAAAAATATTGTGTGATTTACGATTATTACCTCGCAATATTTTTATCAACCTGACAAATTATTTATCTGAATAAATCTGATAAGGAAGATGAGATAAAAAAAAAGACATATTGGAGTTTTAACCAATGAGTTCCAGCTTTGACAGGTGTGAGTCAATGATTGCAATTTCCTCTTCAGTTAGTTTTATTTCGCCAGCTTTTGCATTCTCGGTTGCCTGAGCAGCATCTCTGGCACCTACCAGAGCAACTGTAATGCCTGGTCTTTTGAGTGTCCAGGCTATGACAAGTTGAGAAAGTGTACAATTTTTGTCCTGAGCCAGTGGTAAAAGATTATCCAGAAAAGTATTAATACGTTCTAAATTTTCAGTCTTATAAAAACGATTGCCAGATCGGCTGTCACCCACCTTAAACTGATGTCCGGGTTTTATTTTTCCTGCAAGTAAACCTCGTTGTAATGGACTGTAAGCCAAAATAGATTTTTGATTAGCGATACAATAAGGAACCAGTTCTGCTTCAATGCTACGTTCTACCATGCTGAATGGTACCTGGTTAGAAATAAGTTTTACAGTTTTTTCGCATTCTGCCATTTGTGCTGCCGTAAAATTAGATACTCCTGCTGCTCTGATTTTACCCTGTTTCAGTAAAATATCCATGGCTTCCATAGCTTCACTGAGTGGAGTTGTAACATCATACCAATGAATCTGATAAAGGTCAATATAGTCAGTTCCAAGTCGTTTTAAGCTGTTTTCACATTCTTCTATAATACTCTCTTTGCCTGAATACTTATAAATATGGCTCTCCGACCCATCTTCATTATGAAATGAAAAAAAATAGTCCCCCTTTTGTAAATCCCAGCGTAATCCACACTTGGTCATGAGTTGCACTTTATCACGTGGCAAGGTTTTGAGGGCTTCGCCTGTTATTTTTTCAGACAATCCATAGCCATATACAGCAGCAGTATCAATAGAAGTAACCCCCTGATCAAATGATGCATGAATGGCAGCAATTGATTCGTTCATATCTGTGCCACCCCACATCCAGCCTCCTATAGCCCATGCCCCGAATGTAATGGCAGATGCTTTAATATCACTTCCGTGTAATTGTCTGTATTCCATAATCAATTTTTAATTTTTTAAAGTTGGTTTTAAGGGTATAACTACATACCCGGCAAAATATAATATTTCTTAAAATTATTTTTCTTTTTTATGGAAAATATGTAATTTCAGCATCAGAGAAACAAGACGAACAGGCAAAAAAACATAACAAATCGCAAGGATTGCCAGTTTGTTATTAAAACTCAACTTTAATGCTCTTCCTGTTTTAATTGATGGTATTATGAAAAAATTTGTGATAGTGTGCCTGCTCCTGATGGGGTGTTCACAATTTGCGTTAGCACAGTTAGACCAGCTCCAACGGACAGAAATTATGCTTTCCAGTAAGGATATTGAAAAAAACTTCAATGTTCACAGTCTAAAAAGCAAAGGCATATTACTTGTTACGGAAAGTAGTCTGGAAGGAGACTTTAAAAACAAAAAGTGGATTTTTACAAAATATGATACCCTTCTAAAAGTAGAGTGGCAACAGGATTACCTTTTCAAACAACGTTTTCAACCCATTAAAGCCTTTGATAATGAAAAAGACTTTTTCATTTTTTTTAAAGAAAAAGAGGGGAGTAAAATCATGATTTTTAAGATGGATGTATTTTCTGGAGAATCTGAAAAAATGGAAGGGACTTTGCCGGCTCATGTTGAAGATATTAATGAATTTAAAGTATTAGGCAACACAGCCCTGATTGCAGGCAAGGTAAATCACCGCCCGGTGGTGGTTTCTTACCGGTTTTTTGACAAAAAAGTAACGGTTTTACCTGATCTGTATAACAATCATCAGGAATTAACAGGTATCAATGTAAATAATGAAAAAAATATTGCCGATATTGTTGTTTCCGAAGATAATCGCAAACGCAACCACCTAGGTTTGCTGATTAAATCTTATGCTTATAATGGCAAGTTACTACAGGATATTAATCTTCAAACTACCAAAGACAAAGCCCTGCAAACCGGGAAACTAAGCCATCTTAATGAAAATGAGCAGTTTGTCATTGGAAGTTATGCCGAACGCAAAACACAGGCTTCACTGGGTATTTATGTGGCTAAAATTGATGAAGACAAGCAGGAGTTTATCAAGTATTATGACTATGCTACCCTGAAAAACTTCTTCAATTTTATGAAACCCAAAGCACGTGAACGCATGAAAGATCGGTTGGTGCGAAGAAAAAAGATGGGCAAAACCACTAACCTGCATTATCGTTTATTGGTGCATGATATTATTCCTTACAATGGTGAATATATCGTAGTGGCTGAGGCGTATTATTTGCAGTACCGCAACAATGGATTTTACAATGGATATGGTAGCTATGGCATGTCTCCCTGGGGTTATCAAAATTACCTGTACAATCCGTCTTATCTGAGCAATGGTACAGGTTTGTACCGCAACAGTTACAATGATCGTACTTTTGATGGGTTCAAATATACCCATGCTATTGTTTGTGGGTTTAATGCACAGGGTGAATTATTGTGGGACAATTGCTTTGAAATGGGAAATGATGTGCTCAATAAGAGTCTTGAAGAAATGGTACAGGTAGGCATGAGTCCGGATGGGAATTTGATAATGATGTATCCTCACGATGAAAAACTGCATACTCAGATCATTAAAGGCAATGAGGTAATCGGTAAAAAAGAAAAGTTTGATATTAAAAAAATTCAGGAAGCCAATTCTTCTCAAAAAATATCAGACACCGATGCTTTTCATGTAAGTCATTGGTATAATAATTATTTTATCAGTTGGGGTTTTCAGGATGTACAACAGGGAAGAGATGAAAACGGTAAAACATACAAAAGGGTATTTTACCTCTCAAAAATCACCTACCGACCCAACGCTGCTACCCGGCTTGACGAAAAAGGTAATTAGTTTTTAGCTTTTCCGGTAAACCTTATAAGGGTTTTAAACCCTTATAAGGTTTTAACTCATATTTCATCATTTCTCCTGTTTCACTACGAAATTAGTTTGTTACTCTTTTTTCTTTACAAGTCTGAAATGTCCAGAGGCAGGCGGTTCTCCAACTGTAACAAGCGTATCGTTTTTAATAACTACGTTAAAGTCCTGTTTAAATCCAGAATTAAATGAGACCGCTGAACCAAACGTAACTTTTAATGAAATTTTCTTTTTAAGATTTTTAACACGACTATAAAAGATAGTAGAGATTGTTAAATAATCTCTGCCCCTCAATTCATTATATAAAACTCTGTTTACATGAAGCTTTAATGCATTATCTACTATTTTATCATTAGATATCTTGACAGATTTCCCATTTGTATAAATTACATTAAAACCATTAAGAGACGTAACCAGAGAGCTATCTACATGAATAAATAATGTATCATCATCAAAGCCCTTCATTAATCCATAAAATATTTCTTCCTGACAGGAGATATGTAGTAATGAATCATTCACTTTTTTAATTCCACCATAATATTCAGATGTATCTCCCTTGCTGACACAAGCCAATTGGATAGTGCTATCTTTATTAATCATTAAAGCACAACCTGTTTTTTTATCTTTAGTTTTTCCTGTATAAATGCCAGTAATAGAAGTATTTTTAATAGCAGAACTCCCAGAGCAAGTAATGATTAAAAATAAGGCAATACAACTTAAAATGATAAGTATTACTATGATGCTGTTTTTCATGCTGAGGTGATTTAAATTATACTTGGGGTCAAATTTTTGCTTTATTTATTAATAGGGGCAATTTTTAAGCCTAATTGACAACAAAATATGCCAAAATGTCTGTAAAATTGAGATATTTTGTTGAGTTTATTTTTTGAAGACTAAATAGCTGATTAGCTTTTCAAAAATAGTCAAAAACCTGCCAAAATCGCATTTACAGGTTGTGTCGTTTAAAAACTTAATGTAAAAAACATCTATATTTATAAGTCAGAAATTTGGCATGTAATTTGATGTTATAACGTTAGATGTTTAAACTTTTATTATTGAAAACCCTTAAATTCTCTTAATTATGAAAATTCTCGTAAACGGTTTGCACCACGTAACAGCATTGGCTGGTCATCCGCAAAAAAATATAGATTTTTATGTTGGTATTCTGGGCTTACGTCTGCTCAAAAAAACCATCAACTTCGATGCTCCTGATGTATATCACCTGTATTATGGTGACGAAACGGGTAGTCCTGGTACAATTATGACGTTTTTTCCTTATAACGATTTACCAAAAGGAAAACAGGGAACAGGACAACTGACTGTAACTTCGTTTTCTATTCCGGCTGCAAGTGTAACATTCTGGACTGAAAGATTAAAAAAATACAATATCCCTTTTGAAGTTTTTAGCCGGTTTGACGAAGAAGTGATTACCCTGAGAGATTATGACGGGCTGGGTATAGAATTGGTAGCCAATGACAAAGATTTGCGTGAAGGTTGGGCAAAAAGTGAATATGTTCCTGCTGAATATGCCATTAAAGGTTTTTATACAGTTACAATTGAGCTTGGAAGACACGAAAAATCAGTCGGCTTGCTCACCGAAACAATGGGTTATAAACCTGTTACTGAAAGTGGCAGTCGTTTTCGTTTTGAATCTGAAATTGGTGGCGTGGGTACGTACGTAGATATATTGTGGCTGCCCAATGCAGACTGGGCTAAACCAGGAGCAGGCACTGTTCACCATTTGGCTTTCAGTACGTCTACAGATCAGGATCAGCTTGAAATTCGTGAAAAACTTCTGGATTTGAATTATAATGTTACCCCTGTTTTAGACAGAAACTATTTTCATAGCATTTATTTCCGGGAACCTGGTCATATTCTGTATGAAATTGCTACCAATCCTCCCGGATTTGCAGTAGACGAAAAACCGGAAGAACTGGGTAAAAATCTGAAACTTCCTGAATGGTATGAACCACGCAGGGGACAAATCGAAACTGGCTTGATACCAGTACATAACCCAATTTTATAAATTTTATCTAAAATCCGGCTTTTGAGAGCCGGATTTTAATTCACTTTTAATGATAAAGAGCATGAATGATATAGAGAGATTTCACCCAAAATGGATACCTGCCTTTGAGAATTCAGCTAAGGCTTTTACTATCCTGCTTTTGCATGGAACAGGTGGTGATGAAAATGACTTAATACCCATTGGTAGACTTTTTGGAGCTAATGTAAATTTATTGAGCATAAGGGGGCAGGTTTCTGAAAATGGAATGAACCGTTTTTTTAAAAGACTTGGAATGGGAATATTTGATGTGGAGGACTTAAAATTAAGAGCTTCCGAACTTGCTGATTTCCTGAAACTGGCAGCTGAACAATATAAATTCGATGAAAAAAAGGTAGTAGCACTAGGTTATTCTAATGGAGCTAATATTGCAGGTGGACTGTTGCTTGGACACCCTGGTGTATTAACGGGAGCTATGCTGCTGCGTCCGATGATACCTTATATTCCAGACAGTTTACCAACACTCACACATACAAAAGTTTTGCTGAATGCCGGCAAGCAGGACAATACTATGAACTCCCACGAACCTGAAAAATGGTCAGAGCTATTAGAAAAAGCTGGAGCAAATGTAATGCTTCAAACTCTTGATACCGGACATAACTTGATTCGCACTGACATGGAATTAGCCGTTTCATGGTTTGAGGAAAATTTTAAATGAGATAAGTTACAGTTGAGTTCAGGATTAAAAAATTAGGTAGGGATGCAATGGCAATGTTACAAGAGAGTAAGTAACTATAAACGATGAGGTATGAACTCTGCAAGAGAAAATCATCTCATCGTTTATATCTTATGCTTGAACACTACTTTTCTGTGCATATAAGAAATAAGAAGGTAATTAAATGAATACAGGTTAGTAATCAATTAAAAATAAGAGTTTTAAGTATTTGATGAACAGTAATTTGTAAGCAAGTTCCACATAGTTTACATTGTTTAAGCATTAATAATTATAATCTTAACCTTTTCAAGGATTAATCCAGTTATTTTTTAATTCTTACAGCCAAAAAATAAAACCCACATTTCACAATCTGAATTATGAAATGTGGGTTAAAAATATTACTTTCTGCAAAGATTATTTCAAAAAGCGATAGGTAAATTTGAGTAGCAGGATGTTGCGGGCTTGTCCGGCAAAGATGTTGTTAAACAGATTTCTGCCCACCCCATTGCTAAAATCCTGCCCTACATCCGGCGTATTTCCCTGTGACCAGACCAGATACAGCTCTGAACCGGCTTTGTATTCCCAACGAGCAACCAGATTAGACCTGAACTGCACAAAATTAAAATCAGGCTTGTCGAAAGTATAATCAATCGTTCCATCCTGATTTTCATCTATCTGATAAGAATCATCCCTATATTCGATTTCACTGCCTGCAAATCGATGAAAACGGGCATCATACGAAGTATTGAGTGGGTCTTTTACGAAGGCAAAATTTCTGTAAAGAGGACGGGTAATGTAGGGCTGACCATAATATTGCAATGTTAAGTCAGGTGTGATGTTATAATTCAGACGCATCGTAAAACGAAGGGTATTTTGATCCACTTCACTTACAATAATTCGATTGAGGCCGTTAAAATCTACATTGCTTACATATTGATCTTGTTTTCGCCAGTTTTTGGTATAACCTATTCCCAAACTCACCGTCATGGCGTTGATTGGTTGAGCCTGTAAATCAAAACTCAAATCATTTACTCGTATGGTCTTATCAAAACCCCAGTTATTGAATACCTGAAGGGATGCCAGAATTTTTTTGCGGGAATCACTTTGTACATACCACCAGTGGTTGATTCCGGCAGGCATTCGCAATGAAGAACCACCGCGTAAAGCATTGTTAGAAACCAGATAAGGAGTCCAGGTAGAGCCGGTTCCGGTACGCCAGTTGTTTTTAAAATTGGCGTGCATGTTGGTATTAAAAGCCTGATTGAGAAATTGTCCTCCAAAATCCCAGCGTGAAAAGTGATTGTAATTGATACGGGCATTCCTGAAAATGCCAATTTGTTTTTGCCATTGCACCCCAGCCCAGGTAAAATGATTGATTTCGTTGGCTGACTGCATAAATCCAATATCATTGAGCTCAAGTTCTGGTGAGCGATACGTTACACCGGATTCAAACTTAAATACCTCACCATGTTTTCCTGATTTGCCACCTGATTTACCTAAGCGAAAAGTTCCGCCTGTACCAGTTAGTGAAGTACGATCAGCATCCAGATGAAATTCTGAACCATTGGGACGCTGGAAAAGGTGTTCGAAAGCTGTCTGGGTATCATAAATTTTTTCTTTTGAACCTACAACCTGGCTAAAAACCACATTGCCACGAAAATACCAGGTTCGTTTTTTCCAGAAATGTAAAAAATCTAAACCTCCTGAATAAGCCCCGTCATGTAACAAATTATTAAGATTGTTTTCCCGTTGGACACCTGTGAAAATACCTCCTAAAACAGTTTGCCCTCCTTTAAAATCTTTTTGCAATCGACTTACAAAATAATTGGTACGAGGTTCTATGACTTCGGTTCTTCTTTCTCCATTGTGGTCTATTGTTGCTGATACTCGCTGTGTTACACTTTCGAGTAAGCCAATGCTCCAGCCTTTCTTTGTTTTTCCACTGAACTTGACAGCTCCAAGAATAGAAGTGTTTTGTGGTGTTTTACTATACTCTCCGTCTGCTACACTCACCGAACCATGAGGAGAACTGCCAATACGTCGGGAATAAAAAAGCAGGTCAGAATCATAATTTCCACCAGCTTCTGAGCCGGTGAGCTGATAATCAAAGATATTTCGGCTTTCTACAAAGAAGGGTCTTCTTTCAGAAAAAAAGTTTTGAAAACCATCTATCCTTACTTGTGAAGGGTCGGCTTCGACCTGCCCAAAATCCGGATTTATTGTAAAGTCAAGTATCAAATCGCTGGTTACGGCTACTTTCCCATCCATACCTGCTGTTATTTTGTTGTCTCTGCCTGTAGCAAACGGATTCCCTTCTTCTGCTTTGTAGGTTTCGGTTTTGGCAACCAGATAAGGAGCTAATTCTACCTGTTTTTGAGGTTTCACATCTTTTAAACCATGTAATTCACCAAAACCACTTACCCAAACTCCTGCATTCTGAGGAATGTATTGCCAGATAGACCGTTCTTCTTTTCTGAAAATTCTCCTTGCTATCTGAAAACCCCAGATTTTATCAGGCTCTTTTCCAAACCTCAACTGGCTGAAAGGAATTTTTATTTCGGCAGTCCATCCTTGTTCGTCTGTATGGGTTTTGGCAAACCATATCGGGTTCCAGCTTGTATCCCAGTCATCTCCGTTGTTGGAAATAAATTCATCACCCCGCACACCCGAAGCCGAAATTGTAAATGAAAAAGCCGAACGTAAATCATGGTAACTGTCAATATTTAATTCCACCCAGTCTCCGGGAAACTGATCTCTTCGGCTCATGCGTTTGATGATAGAGTCAGGTGCTACATCATGACATCGGTATCCAACATAAAGAAACTTATCATCATACAAAATTTTGAAATGGGTAGGTTGATAGGGGGCTTTGCCTTCATTGGGCTGAAAGGTAATAAAATCACCACCCCATTCGACAGATTCCCAGGCTTTATCATCCAAAATACCATCAAGCCGAATAGGAGAGGAGCTTTTCTTTGTAAAATATTTTTTCTTTTCTATCACAGAAAGCTCTTCTTTTTTTTCGCTTTGAGCAAAAAGATTCAGGCTTCCCCAAAAAAGTAGGAGAAAAAGTATAATTTTTTTCATAAGTGTTGCAGGAGTGGTTACATCGTCAAGCGGAAGAATGGTAAAAATTGTGAATCAAATTGATAAATGATTGTCTTGTTGTTTCAATCATTTATCAATTTGTGCTGGTTGTGGAATTTTAAATTCCATAAAGTAATCAGTTTTGAATATTTTGTTTGAGTAAAAGACGCAGAACTTTACAGGTCGTTACAGTTTTATTTTGCCTTCCGTATAAAAATATCACCGTTCATCGTTTTCATCATCATTTCTGCCCCACCTCCGTTGATTTTACCATAAGTCCAGTCATCTTTTTTGATTACATAAGTCCCTTTCTCGCCATCTGCAAACTGTTTGATTTTGGAAGTAGTTTTGTCTACCTCTACCTCAAAATCACTATATACTTCACCCCGGTCAGATTTTACTTTGATATTGGTTTTGACATTTGCCGGAAAGGTAATGTCTACATTCCCATTCAGGGTCGTGAATGCCATGGGAGTATTGGGTGTAACTTCTGTAAAATTGACTACTACATCATCATTTACAGTGCTGGCTACTACCGAACCTCCCACATTTTTTAACTTTACATAACCATTTACATTGTTTACTTCCAGATTGCCGGTTACATTTTCTACCAGAATATCTCCATCATTGACAGTGTTTAATTTGAGGGAAAACTTGCGGGGAACTTTAATGGTAAGGTACATTTTCATGTTAGGTTTGCTTACACTTACAGTTACAGTATTGCTGCTTTCTTTAGCAATCAGCTCAAATCCGGAATTTGTAGATATTTTTTTCATTCCATCTTTTTCTGTATGTCCTTTGCGATCATCTTTATCACCTGAAACTGCCTCAATAATTACCTCTTTACCTTCATAACCTATGACCTTAATCGTGCCTGTTACCAGTCCAACTTTTAGTTTGCCTTCTTTACCTGGTTCAGAAAGTGGGACAGTGAGCAGTTCTTTATCCTGGCTTCGGGCTATAAAAGGTGTAAATGTCAGCAGAGAACCGATTATAAGTATTAACTGATATAATTTCATTTTTTGTAAAGTATTAGTGTGAAAAGATATTTTATAAATGAATTTCATGATTTTTTCTTGATGTAAATATTGCCGTTAAAAGTTTCAAAATGTAGTCTTCTGCCACCTTTCCCAATCCGAATTAAGGTTGTTTTGTTGAGTTTATAGACCGTAGAACCATTTTTATTTTCTGTATTTTTAATAGTTTGGGCAGGTAATTTTTCTATTTCCTCAAAGTCGGTAAAAAACTCTCCATTAAAGCTCTTAAACTCACAATCTGCTGAAAAACCTGTAGGATAAATGACACTCAGGTTACCATTCAGGGTGTAATAAGTAGCATTGTCGGGCGGAAGTGTAGTATATGAAATGCTGACATCGCCATTGATAGTATGAATGTTATTGGCATTTTTTACATCTTTTAAGGTGATTTTACCATTTACGTTGTTTACTTTCATTGTGCCACTTACATCTGTTACATCAATATCTCCTCCGTTGACTGTAGAAAGTGACATGTTGATAGAGTTGGGTACTTTAATAATATAATTCAATGTAAGATGATACTCCCGATGACCACAATTACAGTTTCTGGATTTCGGACGGGTGTCATAAGGAGCAGCTGTGTAAACTATCAGCGAATCAGATACCTGGTCGAAACCAAGTTTTATATCTCGTTTTCCTTCTTCCAAATCTTGTGTCGTTTTTGCCGTAATGGTTTTGTCAACGTCTATGATTACTTTATTGCCGTTGTAACCTTCTACTTTCACAAAACCATTAATATTATAGAGCCCCATGAAACTGTTAGCTGAAACCGTGAATTCTTTGTGAATTTTTTCATTGAATTCGGGTTCCTGGGCTTTTGAATGTGAACATGAGAGCAACACTCCCAACACAACGGGGATAATCAGTTTTTTCATAATTTTAAGAATGTTTAGGGGTGAGTAAAACTGTTTTTTTCTATTTCAATATTTTTTCCAATACTTTTTTTCCACTGTTATTATCAGGATTGAGTTCAACAGATTTTTGATACATTTTAACGGCTTCATCTTTTTTACCAATTTTCATCAGAGCTTCGCCGTAGCTGTCATATACATTCCAGCTTTGCGGGTAAAGATTTACATTTAACTTAAAAATCTCCACGGCATCTTTAATCTGACCTTTGTTCATCAATCGGTAACCCCAGTCATTCAGGTCATTTTCATTGGTCTGAAAAGATGGATTTTTTTTCTTTGCTTCATTGATTGTATCAATAGCTTTGTCAAATCCAAGCTGAGGAAGTTTGGTTCTTAATAAGGTAACAGGGTCGACTTCAGCAATTTCAGGATTATAACAACTTGCCAGTTCTTCCAGAAAATCTTCTGGCGAACCTCCTCCCAAATTGCTTAAAACTACCACTGCTAAGTCATCATCAGGATAAATCAGGAAAGCTGACCGAGCTCCGCCACTCATGCCTATGGCTTTATGCTTAGGGCGAATTTTTGTTATACCAAAACCTGGAGACCATTGAGTAGCTTGTCCGTTGTTATAAGTGCCGGGTGTAAAAAGTTGCTCAAGAGTAGCTTTATTTTTGAAAAACTTTCCGGATTGTAAAGCAATAATCCAGTTTGCCATGTCTTCTGCTGTAGAATTCAGCCCTGAACAAGTCCGTCTGGAAAGTGGAAACTCTGCATAGTTATTAATTAACTTAGGCGTAGCCAGTTTTTCTCCGTCTATTACTGTCTGGTATCTGTAAGTGGGAGCAAGATGAGGTACTACATCCCGTGAATCAGCAAAAACAGTATGTAGCATGCCAGCCACTATAAATTGCTTATCTTTAAATACTTCCGTAAAAGATTTGTAGCGTAATGTATCAATCACTTTGCCAAGCAATACATAGTTAGTTTGATTATAGCTGAATTGTTCCCCGGTTTTAAAGTCCATCGGGCGGGTTTTTATCTTTTCCCATGCTTTCTCTTCGGTTTCAAGTTCATCTACGCCACCTGTTTTTTTATTCAAAACCCTTAAAATATCCGGTAATCCTGAAATGTGAGTAAGCAATTGTTTGATGGTTACAGGTTGCCATTCAGTCGGAAGATTATGAACATATTGAGAAATCGGGTCAGACAATTTAATTTTTCCCTCTTCTACCAGTTGCATTATCGCAACTCCGGTAAAAGATTTGGTACAGGAATTAATAGCAAAAATAGTTTTATTACTTACCGGAACAGAATCTTGCAGATTGGCAAAACCATACGATTTCAGAAAAACAATTTTCCCCTGTTTTACTACAGAAATCTGTAATCCCGGAATTTTTCTTTCCTGCATTTCCCGCCTGATAATAGATTCAATTTTGGAGTTTGCCTCATTTTGAGAAGCTGGTAAAATTGTTTTTGGCAACTGATTTTGAGCTTCTGCAAGCGAAAAAAAAGGCAATAAGAATACTGTTAGCAAAAATTGCTTTTTCATAATAATGATAAAATTTTAGATTAAGTGCTGAAAATCAGTAGTTTGTGTTTAAGGTAACTACAATGTGTTTTTCAGGGATTTATCAGCCTGATTTATTAGAATACAGTGTTATTTTACGAAAGTTCTTTTATCGAATTTTCAATTTTGACCTTAACGGCTTTGTTCAGGTCATCTTTCTCAAGCATTTTTCTAAACTGTTTTACAGAGCGTTTTTCCTGCAATTTTACCATAGCATCTGCCAGTTCTACCTGTACAAGTGGCGATTCCTGTTTCATCAGTGACTGCACAAGACCTTCTCTGACTTTTGGGTTATCAGCCAGTTGCATCAGAGCTTCAAGCGTAACCAGTCTTACATTCTCATTGGGGTCTGAGTTGAGTGTAGTAAACAAAGCATCAATTATCTTGTTATCCACCGTTTTCAGTTCCTGGGTATAACTTACCGCTTTAAGCCGTTCTGTTGCTACCGGATTTTCAAGCATGGCAAGCATCATCATTTGTTTCATTTCCTGCACTTCTTTTGAAAGTGCTTCTACGGTTTCATTCCCGGCTACAGCCTGTGAGTTGCCGTTTTTCAGGAAATAACCACCCAAACCACCTACTATCACAAGCATGAGTGCATAAGCCCAGTTAAGTGCTGGTTTATAGCTGAAAAAGTTTTTTACCTTTTGTAGAAAATGGTCCTTCTGAATCGGTTTTTGTATATCAGCCTGCTCTTTAAAAGTATCAAGCATTGTATAAAACCGGGTTTTCATTTCAGGACTGGGTGAAGGCGTACTTACATTTCCAAGTTTCTCCCAGATTTCTTTTGTAAACTCAAAGTCAGCCTCTGCTTCATTGTCTGCTGAAATTATTTTTTCAACTTCCTGTTGCTCCTGATACTGGAGTTGGTTTTTAATGAGTGCAATAAAATTTGCTTCCAGTTCCAGGTTATTATTTTCTGATGCCTCTTCCATTTTCGAGATTTAAGTAAATGTGTTTTAATTCTTTGATTGCCCGGTGAACTCTTACTTTGATATTGCCTTCGCTGGTATTGAGTATTTCGGCAATCTCCTGATACGATAATTCCTGAAAACGACTCAATATCAGCACTTCTCTGTATTCAGGATTTAATTTTGCCAATGCCTCATGAATCATTTCTGCTTCTTGTTTTTTTTCAAGATGCATATCTGCTGAAAGATCTGAAAACAAACTGTCTCTTATCAGCTCCTCATTTTGATATACAATTCGCTGATTTTTTCGAACTGTATCTTTCAGTACGTTCCTTGCTATGTGATACATCCAGGTTCTGAATTCTCCCTCACCTGTAAATGTTGAACTGTACTTCAGCATTCTGTAAAAAACCATCTGAACCATATCTTCACTTAAGGCTGCCTGACCCGTAGAATGATACAGAAAGGCAAACAATGCCCTGTGATAACGCTCAAAAAGCAAGCTCATCTTATCTAAATCACCTGCTTTTACTTTCAGCATGAGGCTGTTATCACTTAGTGCGTTCAAGGTTTTTTTGTTTATTCGGTTAATTCTGATGTGAAAACCTGTCAACCTTAATAAGGTTACAGTAAAAATTGATTTTTTTTAAGAAAAGAATAAAAATGAGCTTTTATGATAAGTTTCTGATAAAAAATAGTATTTTAGAATGTTTTTGCAACCGATTGCATTATTTTAAATCTTAAAACATGATTTTATAAAAAATGAAATTAAGAATTACTTTGTATTGCCTGACGGTAATAATATGCCAGATTGCATTTGGTCAGAATATTACCCGTACCCCAGAACAAGATAGCCTTTTTGCACGTATGCAGCGAGCTACCACTGCCGACCATCAGCAAATGATGCACTTACTGGGTCTTACCTCGCTTCGTCCGGGACCATCAGGAAACCCGAAAGCACCCAACGCTGCCAATGGTGATGAAAATAATGTAAACAAATATACACTGCCTGACCCGCTGGTTTTAAAAAACGGAAAGAAAATAACTACTGCCAAAGAATGGTGGGACAAGCGTCGTCCTGAAATAGTTGAGGATTTTGACAGAGAAATTTACGGCAGGTTGCCCAAAAATATTCCATCCGTAACCTGGAAAGTAATTGCCGTAAAAGATACAGTAATTGGAAACAACCGTATCAAAGAAAAAACATTATCAGGCATAGTCGATAATGCTGCTTATCCGTCTATAAAAGTAGAAATTGAACTTTTGCTGGCAACACCTGCACAGGCAAAAGAAGGAGTGCCGGTAGTACTGGAATTTGGCTTTTTAAGAAACCCGTTTGGCAATAATGCTCCGGTTATACCCATTGGCTTGGGTGCTTCAGGCGAACCAACCTGGAAAGAACAACTGATTTCGAGAGGCTGGGGCTATGCCATTATAGTTCCTTCAAGTATTCAGGCAGATAATGGAGCTGGTCTTAAATCAGGTATTATTGGACTGGTAAACAAAGGGCAAGCCCGAAAAGCAGATGATTGGGGTGCTTTGAGGGCTTGGGCTTGGGGAGCGAGCCGTGCTATCGATTATCTGGAAAGTGATAAAGATGTTGATTCCAAAAGAATAGCAATTGAAGGGCTTTCCAGATATGGCAAAGCTACTGTGGTGGCGATGGCATACGAACCTCGTTTCTCGCTGGCATTTATTGGTTCTTCCGGAGCCGGAGGTACTAAAATTCTGAGAAGAAAATTTGGGGAACAGGTAGAAAACCTGGCATCAAGTGGAGAGTATCACTGGTTTTGTGGTAATTTTATCAAGTATGCCGGTACACTTACTGCTGATGATATGCCTGTTGATGGACATGAATTGGTAGCCCTCTGTGCTCCGAGACCTGTTTTTATCAGTTCTGGTTCACCACAGGTAGAGGGGCAGTGGGTAGATGCAAAAGGTATGTTTTTGGGAGGTGTGCATGCTGGCTCAGTATATAAATTGTTGGGCAAAAAAGATTTGGGAACTACTCAATTTCCCATGCTTGGCTCACCTCTTATACAGGGAGACATTGCTTTTCGGCAACATGCCGGTGGACATAGTACGGGTCCTAACTGGAGCACCTGGATTGCATGGGCAAGCCGATATTGGGGCGATTTCAAGTATTTTGAACCTTGATTATTCAAATACTGACCTAAACATAGTAGCATGGTTTCAAAATCATGCTACTATGTTACATTTCCATTAGGCGTTTCAGATTATCATGAAATGACAAACCTGTTTCGATTTTGGAGTTTTTGTGGTCTTGCATTACCACAAGGTATTTTCCGTTAAAATGTTTTTCCAGTTCCCTGATTTTACCTGAATTAACAATGCAGGAGCGACTGATTCGTATAAAACTGTCGGGTAGCTTTTCTTCAAGTGCAGCAATAGTGTAGGTAGTAATATATTGCCGACCATCTAACGTATTGAGAAATACATATTTTTCTTCTGCCTGAAAATTAGAAATATCCTGAAGTGAGATAAAAAGAATTTTTTCACCGCTTTTTACTGAAATTGTATGAATTTCTTTTTTAGGTTTGATTTGTTCAAACAGATTGGCAATACTTTCAGAAGAAAGTCGGAGGGATTGATTATCAGATAGTTTTTTTAATTTCTGTACAGTTTTGGCAAGTCGTTCTTTTTCTACAGGTTTGAGCAAGTAATCTACCGAGTTTTCTTCAAATGCTTTGATAGCAAACTGGTCAAATGCTGTAACACAAACCACCATGGGCATAAATTCGAGTTTGGCAAGCATTTCAAACCCTGAAAGCAGAGGCATTTCAATGTCCAGAAAAATTAAATCAGGTTTCAGTGATTCAGTTTTTTCAAGACCTTCCTGACCATTGGAAGCTTCGGCAATAATATCAAAAGTGTCTTCGTACTCACTAAGCAATCTTTTGAGTCGGCTAATAGCAATTGGTTCGTCGTCTATCAGTATGGTTTTAAATTTCATATCAGAGATGGTTTGAAGATAAATAAACTACTTTTTTTGCTTTTACAGTGCTTCATTTAGAGGTAAGGTAATGATAATAGCTTTTTCAGGAAAATTTTGAATATCCAGTGTGGCTTTGTCATTATACACCAGTTTTAGTTTTTCCCGGATACTTCTTAATCCAAAACCGCCTCCCAGCATTTCGCCAAAATCCGGACCATTGTCATGAATTTTTATGAGAATGGATGTATCATTTTTCCTAATCTCAATCCTGATTTTTCCTTCACTGGCAACCTTGGAAATGCCATGTTTAATAGCATTTTCAACCAGTGGTTGCAGCAAAAACCTGGGAATCTGGTGAGAAGCGATGGTTTCTTCACAATCAATCTGATATTGAAGACGATTCCCAAACCGTACCTGCTCAATTGCCAGATAAGACTTTATAATTTCAAGTTCTTCACTGACTGGATGAAAATTATCTTCGTTCCTGCCAGTAGTGTACCTGAAAAGCTTGGAAAGCTGTATGGTCATTTCTTCGGCTTTATCAGGCATTTCATGTATTAAACCAGCAATGCTGTTGAGCGAATTATACAAAAAATGTGGGTTAATTCGGGCTTCAAGAGCATCTAACTGGGCTTTGGATTTGAGTTTTTCAAGATTAAGCAAGCGATATTCCTGTTCAGAAATTTTTCGGGAAATGCTGCGGGTACGTTGCCAGTAATAAAAATAAGCACAGCTAACTATAATAGGTAAAATGGCATAGACCAGACCATTGTTGTTGCGGTCTTGTTCAAAAGACGAAATATCTACACGATTCCAGTAAAAGAAGTCTACAGCAATCTGGCAAATTCCCAGCAAAAAAACAGTAATTAAGATTAAAACAAAATACTTAAGCCAGTTGTATTGTATTTCTTTTTCAAGCAGATTTATAAAAATATTCAAAGCACAAACCACACTCAGACTGTTGGCTATATTGTTGATAAAAATGCCTTTGTAAATATGTGATATGAGACTTTTGGGATTAATGAACTCTAATGTAAAATAAGTGATACCATTAAGTCCATATCCCAAAAGCAGACAAAAGAAAAATATAAGCCAGAAATTACCTGCATCAGATGCAATTGTTTTTTTTTCGGTTGGTTCTTCCGGCTTAGAAAAATTATATCTTTTTTTTTTACCCGAATTTTCGTCAGGAGGATAGTAGGTATGGGTTTCTGGCGGTTTTGTGAAGTTATAACTTTCAGTGTTTTCTTTTGTATCGGCTATATAATTTTTGATAGTTACTTTTCCTCCGCCGGTTTTTATGGTTACATTCGGTCCTCCTCCATTGAGTTTGCCTTTGATACTGTTAACCGTTAATTCTCCTGCAAAATTTAAAAACACCGGATGTTTTATCTTGCTTGCCCTTACCTCAAGGTCGAGGGCATTATCAAGTGGCAGTGTAACCTCGATATTGCCTCCTGCAGTGTCAAACCAGCTATATTGACTGATATAAGGTACTTCTGCAAATATATTTCCTCCCTTGGTACTGGCTCCTATGGTGCCATTGTTGTTTTTTAAATAAATATTACCCCCCAGCGTGTTACATTCTAAATTGCCATACATATCTGCAGCTTCTATATTGCCTCCCCAGGTGCTGGCATAAATCTGTCCTTTGTGTTTCTGAATAAAAATTTTTCCACCTGTAGTATCAGTCTGTATATCTGCCTGATTTTGGGTGAGATATACACTACCGCCCATCGTTTTAGCTACAACTTTGCCTTCACAACCTGTAACTTCTACTTTTCCTCCCATCGTTTTGCCATATAAATCACCACTGGAGTTTTGCATACTCAAAGTACCTCCCCAGGTTGTGATACGGTGATTGCCCGATACCCCAATGAGTGTAGCTTCACCTCCCCAGGTTCGGGCTACAGACTGAATGTGTTTGGGAATGAAAATTTTGAATGAAGTTTTCTTGTAGCGAAACCAGTTAAAAGGATACAAATAATTAAACTTCATCCCTACAAAGAGGGTCTCACCAGTTACTTTCATAGAAAGATGTATGCCCTGTGAATTTAAAACTGCCAGTGGCTCTTCCACTAAAAATAATGTTTCAATACTGCGTTCAGATGCAAATACTTCTACAACAATACTATCTTCATCATGTCCGATAAGGGTAATGTCTCCTGAAAAAACTTCTACCTGAAGGTATTTTAGTTCTTTTGCCTCAAATGTTTTTTGTAGAGTGGCTGTCTGTTTCATAATTTTTTGTATTTCATCATCTGTCAGCTGACAGAAAGAATGTGTCTGAATTGTTTTCATTGTTCTGATTTTGATTCAAAACAAGTGCAGGCTCAGTCATTTTAATATATATTTCCGACAGACCCGGGATTTGTAAGGCATAAAATACGTTTTTAATGGGATAGAAATTTGATGTGATTTTTTTTAAAAGGCAATAATAGAGACAATTAGTGTTTTAACAATTTAATTTTAATGATTAATATTGGAAATAAATTAGTTTATTGTCATGGCACGAATCGCTAAAAAAGTAATTTTGTCAGCCTCAGAAAAAGCAGAACTGACATCCATTCTTA
>JAESFG010000424.1_pt1 | contig 39567 bp, 24 predicted proteins | sample 9269371 | NCBI WGS metagenome assembly JAESFG01 (sample SAMN14506227, study PRJNA617093) | algae metagenome | isolation source: Aetokthonos hydrillicola CCALA 1050 (B3-Florida) and co-occurring... | place: USA: South Carolina | collected 2013-01-01 | reverse complement strand
ATCTCCTGATCGCCCGCTTCCATGATCGCCTGCCCGAACAACCCACGCTCACGCCGCCTTCGCTTCGCCATGCCATACTGTTCGCACCACCGTCACCATCGGTTGCGCGAGGTTCTGGACAGAGCAACTGGCCGGCTCAGGTCGCGGCCGTCGACAGCTGCGCGGCGGGGCCGCGCCGCACGTACGGGGCGTCCTCGGGCTTCGCCGAGGCGACCGACCCGAATTCCTCCCCAAACCGGAACAACCGGAAGCTGTTGCCAATGACGAAGACGTCGCCGACGAAGTGGTACAGCGCCGCCAGCGGCACCGCGAGGCTGCCGGTGGCGGCGAGCGTCAGGCCGATGAGGGCGATGACGATCGACGCCGCGACGTTCTGTGCGACGATCATGCGCGTCCGCCGGCCCAGCTCGATGAGGAACGGGATGCGCGACAGGTCGTCGTTCATGAGGGCGACGCCCGCGCTGTTGGCCGCGATATCGCTGCCGCCCAGGCCCATCGCCACGCCGACGTCGGCCTCGGCAAGGCTGGGGCCGTCGTTGATGCCGTCGCCGACCATCATGACCCGCCGGCCCTGACGCGCGAGTTCCTTGATCTGGGCGTGCTTCTCCTCGGGCAGGCACTCGGCCTCGACGTTGTCGACGCCGACCGTGCGGCCCACGCGCTCCGCGACGCTCAGGCGGTCGCCGGTGTACAGCGACACCTTGCGCACGCCCAGCTCGCGCAGGCGGTCGACCACGCTCTTGGCGTTGCTGCGGATCTTGTCGTCGAGCCCGACGGCCCCGAGATAGCGCCCGTCGCGCACGACGTGCACGCCGGTCATCCCCTCGATCCGCTGCTCGACCTCGTCGATCTTGCCCGACTCGCCCGGGAACAGCTCGCGGATCCAGCTCGCGCGCCCGACGTGCAGTTCGCCCATGCCCGTGCGGGCCCGGATGCCGCGACCGTGGACTTCCTCGAAGTCGCTCGAGCCGTCGACCGTGATCCGGGCGTCCGTCGCCGTCTGCAGGATCGACCGCGCCAGCGGGTGGTTCGAGTGCTGCTCCGCGTTCGCCGCGGCCGCCAGCAGTTCGGCCCCGTCCACGCCTTCGGCCCGCGCCAGCCGCGCCACGGCGAACCGGCCCGTGGTCACGGTGCCGGTCTTGTCCATGACCACGGTGTCGACCGCCGCGGCCCCCTCCAGGTAGCTCGTCTGCTTGACCAGGATGCCCAACCGGGCGGCCGAGGCGAACGCCGCGACCATCGCGCTGGGGCTCGCCAGCAGCAGCGCCGACGGGCAGGTCACCACGAGCACCGTGATGGCGGTCTCGACATTGCCGGTGAGGAACCACACCACCGCCGACACGCTCAGGGCGACGGGGACGAAGAACCGCGACACCTGCTCGATGAGCAGCTGGCGCGGCGAGCGGCTCTGCTCCGCCTCGCGGATGAGCTGGCTCACCTTGCCGATGGTCGTGTCCTCGCCGACCTGCGTGACGCGCAGGTCGATCACGCCCGAGAGGTTGGTCGTGCCCGCGTACACCGGCTCGCCGGGCTGCACCTCGTGCGGCGCGGCCTCGCCGGTGAGCGACGCCTGGTTCACCGTCGAGCGGCCCGAAGTGACCACGCCGTCGACCGGCAGGTTCTCGCCCGGGCGCACGCGCACGGTCATGCCGACCTTGACGTCCACGAGCCGGGCCTCGCGCTCGACGCCGTTCTCCAGCAGGCGGGCCGTGTCGGGCGTCAGGCCGACGAGCTGCTCGATCGCCCGCTGGGCGCCGAACGCGGTGCGCCGGACGAACTGGTCCGCGACCAGCAGGATGAACGCGAGCAGGCCCGCGGTCTCGAACTTGCCGACCGCCAGGGCCGCGACGATCGCGACCGCCGCCAGCGTCGAGTTCGACGCCCGGCGTTCGCGCAGCTCGGTCCACGCGGCCCGGAACAGCGGGAACGACAGCACCAGCGCGCCCAGCAGGGCCGGCAGCTCGGCCACCTGCTCGGGGATCGTGTCCGACAGGAACATCTTCGCCGCCCGCGTCGCCAGCAGCATCACGCCGCCGAGCAGGTAGACGAGCATGTACCGCTCGATCTCGATCTCGTGGTGCGAGCAGCACGCCATGCCCTTGGCGGCGTGCTGCTTGTTGAACTCGTGGGGCGGGTGCGGGTGGGAATGCCCGTCGTGGTCGTGGTGGTGACCGTCGTGCGGGTGCTTGTGGGCGTGCGTGGCGCTCTGAAGGACCGACATTCGTGAACTCTCCGCGTGCGTGGATCGTCGAACCGGCGTGCCAACCCCGGGGATCGTGCCCCGATCTCCCCCGCCCGTCCAATCGCTCTCCAACTCCCCGCTTCTCACGTGCAGAACGCACCTGAGGATTCGCCGGCCGTATGGTAGCGTGCCCTGCGGGCAGCCCCGGAGCCGACCCGCTCCCATACGAACCCCCGGCCACGGGGGTTCGCCCCACGCCGAGGCGACCCCATGTCCCCCTCCTCCCCCCCGCCGCCGCCCCCCAGCCCGCGCCCGGGGCCCGTACCGCACCCGCACGCCGGGCGACCCGGCCCGCGCCGCGTGACGATCCTGGGCCTGGGCCAGATGGGCCTGGTCTGCTCGACCATGCTCACCGACGCGGCCCGCGGCGCCGGCCGGGCCGACGCCCTCGAAGTCGTCCTGTGGGGCCACTCCGACGACGAAGCCGGGGCCCTGGCCCAGACCCGCTCGTCGACCCGCCTGCCCGGCTTCGTGCTGCCCGAGTCGGTTCGCGTCGCCCGGTCCGACGCCGAAGCCCTCGCGGGCGCCTCGCTGATCGTCTCGGCCGTGCCGGTCCAGTTCATGCGCTCGGCGTGGCAGCGGCTCCGCCCGCACGTCACGGTCCCGAACGGGGCCGGCGCCCCGGGCGTGGTGTCGGTCGCCAAGGGCGTCGAGAACGGCACGCTGCTGCGCCCCACCCAGATCATCGCCCAGGTCCTCGCCGACGACCCCGACGCCCGGCCGCGCCCGGTGGGCGTGCTCAGCGGGCCCACCATCGCGGCCGAACTGGCCCGCTGCCTTCCCGCGACCATGGTCGCCGCGAGCGACCACCCGGGCTTCGCCAGCGAGCTGCAGTCCACGTTCAGCACCAGCTGGCTGCGCGTCTACACGAACGAGGACACGCTGGGCGTCGAACTCGCGGGCGCGACCAAGAACATTATCGCCATCGCCGCGGGCATCCTCGACGGCCTGGACGCGGGCAACAACGCCAAGAGTGCGCTGCTGGCCCGCGGGCTGGCCGAGATCGCGCGCCTCGGCGTCGCCATGGGCGCCAGCCGCGAAACCTTCTTCGGCATCGCCGGCGTCGGCGACCTCGCCACCAGCTGCTTCAGCCCCGAAGGCCGCAACCGCTCCTGCGGCGAAGCCCTCGGCCGCGGCGTCCCCCTCAAGACCTACCTCGAAGGCTCCAAGAGCGTCGTCGAAGGCGTCGCCACCACCCGCTCCGTCCGCGAGCTGGCGCACCGCCACCGCGTCGAGATGCCGATCGTCGAGGCCGTCCACGCGGTGCTGTTCGAAGGCCTCGATCCGATCGACGGCATCGGGCGCCTCATGAGCCGTGGGCTCAAGGCGGAAGGGTGAGCCGATGGTTGGTGGCACAGGCATCCCGCCTGTGCTCTTCAACTTCTACCAACCCTCGTGGGGCAGGCGTCCCCGCCTGCCTCTACTTCCTCTTCCCTGCTCTCAGCCTTCCTTCCCCACTTCCGCGCGCAATTCTCATCACCGACTGGGACGCCAACGGCGCCGTCAACTCCACCGACGTCTCCGCGTTCATCAACACCTGGTTCGAGGACACCGCCGCGGGCTGCGGGTGAGCGATCGCGCCCCCGGGTCGGCGGATGTTCGCACGCCGGGGCGTGCGTGAGCCCGTTGGCCGAGCGTAACTCCGTTGACAGAATGTTCGTATTCAAGTATCGTGCCGGTGAACCACGCGGTGCGCCAGCGCCGTCGCGCCGCCTCATGGGTCTGCCAACGCGTTCGTGACCACACAGCCCGGTGCTGTGGGTTTGCGGTTCCGCGCAGCGGGCCGGGAGAGCCGCCGTGCACCACCCCCGAGTCGTCGTCGCGATCCCCCTGCTCTGCATAGCCCTCAGCTGGCTCGAGCCGCGGGCGCTGGGACAGACCCAGACCTGGGACCTCGCCGCGGCCTGGAACGGGCAGAACCCCATCGACGTCCACTGGTCGCTTTCGGGCGGGCCGGAGGCGCACCGGTGGCGGGGGTTCGAGTCGTTCGGCGGCGACTTCGCCACCGGGTGCCCGAACTCGTTCATCGTCAAGTGCGTCGGCGAGCCGACGACGCAGGATTGCCCCGGCTCTCCCCACGTGGTCAGCCTGAACCACGATGAGATGGCGTGGCACACGGACGCGGGGATCACATGGACGGCGGCCGGCTTCTGCGGCTCAATCACCATCAACGCGGTCTTCCATGACCATCCCGGGCAGAACGGGATCACCGACCTGTACGTCAAGAAGAATGGCACCCAACTCTGGTTCTACCGGCTCAACGGTGGATCGGTCACGTTCACCCAGACGCTTGCTGTCGGAGGAGACGACCGCATCGAGTTCTCGATCGGTCCAGGACCCGACGGCATGGGGGAGGACACCGTGAACATCACGTCGTTGGTCATCACCGGTGAACCGACGACTGAACTCCCCGAATCCACCTGGCAGGGCGACGCCAAGTTCCACGGCGGCTCCTGGGGCGTCGCCGCGAACTGGGATCCGTCGGGCGTCCCCGCCGACAACGCGACGGCCGCCTTCCAACTGGTCACCCAGTCCTTCATCGACCTCGACGCCAACCGTCGAATCGGCACCTTCGGCGTCAACGCCGGCGACGTCAACCTGAACTTCCACGGCTTCACGCTCTCGCAGCCGCCGACCGGCTGCCTGCTCCCCGCGGCCCTCGTGGTCGGCGTGTTCCCAAGCAGCACGGGATTGCTCTCGCTCACGAGCGACTACCCCGACGGGGGCGGTCGTTACGAGTCGCGGCTCCCGGTGGCCGTCGGCGTCGGCCAGGGGTCAACGGGCGTGCTCACGATCAGCACCGGCGTCGTGCTCGACTCGGGCGCGTACGTCGCCGTCGGTTTCGGCGATGGCGCCGTCGGCTCGCTCGACCTCGTGAGCGGCGGCACCGTGCTCGTGCGTTCGGGCGTCCGCGTGGGCGGGCGCGACGGGCAGGGCACGATCAACGTCGGCGCCGGCGGCGTGCTCACGTTCAACCCGGGAACCACGTTCCGCCTCGGGCACCAGCCCGGCGCCACCGGCATCCTCAACATCGGCAACGGCGGGCTGGTCGACCTCCCGGGCAGCAACTCGCAGGTCCTCGTCGGCGCCGAGTCCGCCGACGAGGGCGGCCTCACCACCATCGGCGAGATCAACCTCCACACCGGCGGCCTGCTGAGCGCCACCGAGATCCGCCTTGGCGCCCAGCCCCGCACCCGCGGCACGATGACCATGGACGGCGGCGACCTCACCGTCCGCTCGCTCATCATCGCCGACGGGGGTGACGGCACGTTCAACTGGTCCGGCGGCACGATCGCCGGCCTGGACCGCGTCACCATCGGCAACGCCCCCGGCACCAGCGGGCAGCTCTCGCTCGACGGCCCGGCCAACTCACTGCGCTTCGCCGGCGCGGGCGGGGAAGCCTCCATCTACGCCGGCAAGTCCGGGCGCGGCCGGCTCTTCGTCACCGGCGGCGCCACCATCGACATCATCAGCGGCTCGATCGGCGGCCTCTCCATCGGCGCCGACGCCCCCACCGCCGGCGGCGGCGTGCAGATCATCGGCGCCGGCTCGGCCATCACCGGCGACCTCGACACCGTGCTCAACGTCGGCAAGACCTACACGATCCCCCTCACCATCCCCGCGCTGCTGCTGGACGACAACGCGGCGGCCTCCTTCGGCACCATCCTGGTGGGTCGTGAGCCGTGGATGGACGGCGAAATCCACGTCCACAACGGCTCCATCCTGGCCCAGGTGTACCCCGAGTCCGACGCCGTGGGCGCGCAGAACGGGTTCATCGTCCGCGGCACGCCGGGCGCGACCCGCCTGCTGGTCGACAGCGGCGGGCGGGTCGAGTGCACGAGCGGCTGGGCCGCGGGCACGCGCCTGGGGGGCGACCTCGTCACCGTGACCGGCGAGGGCAGCACGCTGGCGTGCTCGGGCGACTTCGCGGTCTTCGGCGACCTGCCCGAGGGCAGCAAGATGCACGTGGGCGAAGGGGCCACGATGACCAGCGGCGACGTGCACCTGGGCTACCCCTCCGGCGGCGGCCCGGGCTTCCGGGGCGAGCTCTCCCTCGAAGGCCCGCGCGAGGTGCTGAACGTCTCCGGCACACTATTCATCGGCGCCGACGCCGAGCCCACCTCGCTCGGCCGGCTCATCCTCCAGAACGGCGCCCGCGTCCGCACCCACCGCCTCGCGCTGGGCGCGGCCTACTTCGTCACCAACGGCACCAAGAACAACCCCCAGCTGCACGTCGGCCAGCTCCGCGGCGAGCCCGACATCCAGTGCGACACGCTCATCGTCGGCGACACCTTCGACCTCCCCGACCTCGACATCTCCGTCGGCCCCGGCGCGGGCATCGGCGGCCGCGGCACCTGGCCTGACTCGTTTGTGAACTCGGCGGGGGGCGAGGTCATTGCCGCCGGTCTGCCGCCTGGTTCATATCCACCACCCATAGGTCATACGTCATTGACGATCGCCGGCAACTACACGCAATCGGCCGATTCGAGCCTCGACGTCTGTCGGTCTGTGCTACAGCACCGACAGAATGAAAGCGTGGTTCTGACTTCGAGTCGGCTTGTCGTTACCGGTGCGGCCGAGATCGCCGGAGTGCTGCGGCTCTCGAATTGCCATCCTCCTACAGGCGACTGGTATGAGTTGTCATTCGATGGGATCCTCTACTGGGCTCCCTGGGCAATCGGTCCAGTCGAGGTTCTTACTGCCGCGTCGGTCACGGGTCAGTTTGACGCTGTCGAGTTCGACCCCGATTTCCCCACCGACCGCGTTCAACTCACCTACGAACCGACGCGCGTGCTCGTGACGCTTCTCCCGCCGGTGTGCGACACCCAGATCACCCAGCAGCCACAGGGTGGCGCCGCCGCCCCCGGCCGCACGGCCGCGTTCGCCGTCGAAGCAACCACCGACGAGTGGCGCGACCTGACGTTCGAGTGGCTGGCCGACGGCCCGTTCTGCAGCGGCGATCCGTGTTTCACCCCGTTCGAGCCCGCCGGCCCGGGGAGCAGCGTCAACGACTACCAGGGCCCCATGCTCTCCAGCACGGGGCAGGGCACGCCCACGCTCGCCGTCACGGTCGACCCGACGTACTTCAGCCCGGGCAACCGCCCGCGCCAGCTCGGCGTCGTCTGCTACGTGCGCGACGGTTGCGGACTGCTGGTCATCTCGAGCGAGGCAACCCTCAGCATCTGCCCCGCCGACTTCAACGGCGACGGCACCGTCAACTCCACCGACGTCTCGGACTTCATCAACGCCTGGTTCGAAGACCAGCAGGCCGGCACCCTCGTCACCGACTGGGACTCCAACGGCGTCGTCAACTCCACCGACGTCTCCGCCTTCATCAACACCTGGTTCGAGGACACCGCCGCCGGCTGCGGGTGAGGTCCCCCTCCCAGCTGAGCGCTAAGAAGCGCGCAAAGCCCGTTGGAACGACCCCGCCTTCGCTTGCTCCGCGCGCCGCCACCATCGACAATCGCCGATGCTCACCCCCTTGATCGTCGCGGCATTCGCCCAGACCGTCCCGCCTCCCCACGCCCCCTACCCGATCGTCCTCCCCATCGCCGAAACCGCCCCCGTCGACTCCCCCAACGACGCCGCCGACGACCCGGCCTTCTGGATCTGCGCAGCCGACCCCGCCCGCTCGCTCGTGCTCGGCACCAACAAGAAGGCCGGGCTGGACGTCTACACCCTCTCGGGCGACCTCGTCACCCGCCGCGCCGACGGGCGGCTGAACACCGTGGACGTTCGCCAGGGCGTCCGCCCGCGCGGATCGTCCGAGCCGCTCGACCTCGCCGTCGCGTCCAACCGCTCGAGCAACACGCTCGTGCTCTACCGCATCGACCCGCGCTCGGGGTCTCTCACGCCGCTGGGCGAGCCGATCTCGACCGGCCTGAGCGCCCTCTACGGCCTGTGCTTCTACCACCGTCCCGCCGCACCCAGCCGGCCCGAGGCCCTGTTCATCCTCGCCAACGACAAGTCCGGGGCCGTCGAGCAGTACGAGCTTTCCATCGAGCCCGCGGGCGTCTTCGGGCGCTCCACCCGCCCCCGCGCAACGCTCGTGCGAACGTTCCACGTCGGGGCCCAGGTCGAGGGCATGGTCGCCGACGATGACCGCGCCGTCGTGTACATCGGCGAGGAGGACCTGGGCATCTGGCGCTACCCCGCCGAGCCGCCGTCCGCCGACATGGCCGATTCCGACCAGCCTCCGCGCGAACTCATCGTCCGAATCCGCCCGTGGGGCCCGCTCGTGCCGGACGTCGAGGGCATCGCCATCTACAACGCCGGCGGCGGCGCCGGCTACCTCGTCGTGTCGAGCCAGGGCGACAACAGTTTCCACGTCTTCCGGCGCGACGACCCCACCGTTCACCTGGGCGCCTTCCGCGTGGGGGCAACCGACAGCATCGACGCCGTCGAGCACACCGACGGGATCGACGTCACCAGCGCCGCGCTCCCGGGCGCGTTTGCGCGCGGCGTGCTCGCGGTGCACGACGGGGACAATGCCGGCGCCAATCAGAATTTCAAGTTGATACCTTGGAGCGCGGTCGAACAGGCCTTGAAACTGCCGGAAGGAAACGTTCATCACGCGCCCGGTCGATGAGCGCCGGGCGCGCTTACGTGATCTTCGCGAGGGTTTGACGCACGCAACCCGCAACCGCCGCAGCGGGATGTCAACGATGGCCCTCTGAATTTCTCGGCACGTGAGGGAACCCATCATGCGAACCGCGAAGAGAGCCGGCTCGGCAGCCGCGTTCACGCTCATCGAACTGCTCGTGGTCGTCGCCGTGATCGCCCTTCTCGTGGGCATCCTGCTCCCCTCCCTCGCCGGTGCGCGTGAGTCCGCCCGCCAGGCCGTGTGCTCGAGCAATCTCCGCCAGATCGGCGTCGCCGCCGCGGCGTACGCAAGTTCGAACGACGGCTACTACTGCAGCGGCGGCTGGGACAACCGCCAGACGCGCTCGTGGGGGCCGCTGCGCGAGGCCGGCTGGGTCGCCGACTACGTCACCGGCCAGTACGCCGTCATGGGCAAGCTGCTGTGCCCGTCGACCCCCGCCAAGACCATCGACACCCTCTCCGCCGGCGACCTGCAGGGCGGCGGCGAAGCCACGTGGGAGACCATCGCCCTCCCGACCGGCGTGGAGGAACTCATCCGCGACGGGTACAACACGAATTACGCCCAGTCGTGGTACATGGCCCACACCGGCATGCTCGAGAACGACGTTGACGTGGGCAACCCCGGCATCGTCAAGTTCCGGGAGTACACCATCGGGCCGCTCAACGAGGCCGCGGTCGGCATCACGGCCGCCACGTCCAAAGTTCCGCTCGCCGGCGACGCCAAAAGCCGCGCCGCGCACCTGTCAGACTGGATCGATTACCAGGGCGAGCGCTGGGTCGCCGCCGAGGCCCTCACCGACGGCCCCGTCACGGCGCGGTACGGCGGACAGCAGTACTGGGGCCGCCAGGACTACACCGACTTCGGCCCGGTTCACGGCAAGGGCTCGTTCATGGGCGGCGAGATCGCACACGACAAGCTCTACGGCAACATCCTGTTCGCCGACGGGCACGTGAGCGCGTTCCGCGACACCGTGCGCGACGCCGCGTTCGGCCACCGAACCCCCGTCATCATCAACGGCTGGCGCACCAGCGAGTACCACGAACTCGAGGGTCCCGTGTACGGCGGCTGGCTCACCGAAGCCGGCCTCAACTTCTGAACGATTTCCGCCGGGCCGCGTCGGGCCCGGCACGCACGCTCCCGCTTTCGTCATCACGAGGTGTTGTCCATGAAGATCGCCCGCGTCCTTCCCGTCGCGCTCGCCGCGTCCCTGCCCCTCGCCGTCGCCTCCGCCCAGGACCTGGGCAAGGTCACGCTGTTCGGCCAGCAGTACGCCGTGCAGCGGTTTAACTACCTCGAGGAAGTCACGTTCCCGGATCCTCTCGACCCGACTTTCAACGTCGGCATCGCCGAGGTTGAAGGGTTTACGTTCTTCGGCAAGGACCGCTTCATCATGTCCTCCGACGCCATGGACGAAGTCTGGGCGACGTACAAGAACTTCATCGTCGAGGGCCGCTTCGAGACCGACGACGCCGGCGCCATCACCGGCATGACCTACGTCCGCACCATCGTCACCATCGGCCCCGAGCCCGCCCCCGGCGGATACGACCTCGACCCCTCCGGCGTGACCTTCAACACCGGCCCCAACGGCCTCGCCGCCGGCGGTGACCTCCTGGTATCGTGCGTCGAGGACTCCATCGGCGAGCGGATCCGCGGCTTCGACTTCGCCACCGGCGACCAGTTCGAGTGGCCCGTCGGCTCGGGCTGCCTCACCCAGGAGAACGGCACGTTCTGCGGGATCAGCGTCATCGAGAACAACCTCGACGCCGAGGACCTCGTCTACGTCCCCACCCGCGACCTGATCTACACCGTTGACCAGGGCAACCCGCCGGACGCCTCCCACGAAGTCGAGATCTACACCACCGACGGCGTGAACGTCGGCAACTTCCCGATCGGTCCCGAGGTCGTCCCCGGCGCCGGCGAGTCCAAGGGCATCACGTACCTCCCCGACGTCGACACCTACCCCGAACTCTTCCGCGGCAAGGGGGGCATCGTCATCGTCGCCCTCGACGACAAGGGCCCCGGCCTCCAGGCCTTTGATCTCGACGGCAAGCTCGTCGCCAACGAGCCGCTCGTCGTCAAGGGTCAGGTCATCGTCGACCCCGACAGCCAGCTCCAGTCGCCGCTGCAGCTCGAATCCGTCGGCACCGACCCCGCCACAGGCCGCCTGTTCCTCATCAACCAGAGTTCGGGCTTTGCCGATGCTTTCATCTACGTCCTCACGCCCGTCGGCGCCGGTTGCGCCGCCGATTTCAACGGCGACGGCACCGTGAACTCCACCGACGTCTCCGACTTCATCAACCAGTGGTTCCAGGATCAGGTCGACGGCACCCTCGTCACCGACTGGGACGGCAACGGCGTCATCAACTCCACCGACGTCTCGGACTTCATCAACGCGTGGTTCGAAGACACCACCGTCGGCTGCGGCTGATCTCGCGTTCAATCCTGACCGATCATCCGAAGTCTCCCCTCCCCACCGGGACGGGAGACTTCTTTCATTCTGCGAACCTACGGCCCAACGTCATCGTCGTCGTCGTTCGCCGTACGCCCGCCGCCCGGGCCCGACCCCGTTCCCAGCCCCGTCACCACCAGCATCGCCCCCACCGCCGCCGCGGCCCCTACCACCACGCTCAGCGTGCTGGGCAGGTACTTGATCGTCAGCCAGCACCAGATCACCGTCGCCGCGCACGCCGCGAGGATCACCACGCCCAGCGTCGTCGAGTTCCGCCGCCATCCCGGCCGGCGCACGGGCGAGGGCGGGGGCTCGCCCTCGGCGGGCTCGTCGCCGCTCGCCGAGCCGAAGTCGAAATCCGTCTCCCGGTCGCCCCGGGCCTGGGCCAGCGCCAGCTCGGCCCGCTCCAGGTCAATGCGCCGTACGAGCACCTGCACGGCCCCGAAGGTGCCCATCGGCGCGTTGTCGACCCCCGCCGACGCCCCCTGCACCCCCCGCGCCGCCAGCAGCGCGATGATCCGCGCCGCCTCCAGCCCGGAGCGCACCTTGGCCACAGGCACCAGATCGTCCGCTCGGTTCGTCATGACCTGTGCACACCCGCCGGCCGCCGCTCGCCCGAGGCCGTCCCACGCTCCCGCTCATCGCTCGGTCGTTGTCGGCTCTCCACGCCCCGCACCATATTCACTTGCGGCAGCAGTACACGAACGCCGGTGGCAGGTTCCGCCAGATCACCGGCCCCACCGTCACGCTCGAGAAGACCCGCTTGGCCTCGCGCCGGAAGTGCCACGCCCCGCGCATCGTCAGCCCGCAGTGATACCCGAACGTCCGCAGCTCGCCGCCGGGCTTCAGCGCCGCGAACGCCGCCTCGAGGATCCGCGTCCGCAGTTCATTCGAAAAGCTCGGCCACGGCAGCCCCGACAGGATGCAGTCCACCCCGCCCGGCGCTACCCCCGCTTCGCCCGCCAACTTCACCACGTCCCCCGCGTCCCCTGTCACGACATGCAGGGCCGGGTGCCGCTCGCGCAGGCCCGCGGCCATCGGCTCGTTCCGCTCGATCGCAAAGAACGTCGTCTGCGGCCCGATGCGCGCCAGGATCTCGTCGGTGAACGCCCCGGACCCCGGCCCGAACTCGACCACCGCACCGGCCCGCTCAAGGTCCAGCCCCTCCACCATCGCCCGCGCCAGCCAGCGCGAACTGGGCGCCACCGCCCCGATCACCCCCGGCCGCACGATGAACTGCGCCAGGAACTTCGCCCGCGACGGTCGTTTCGGCGCCGGCCGCCCGCCATCGCTTCGCGGGCGTCCGCCGGGGCCTCGGGGTGTGAACTGGATGGGACGGCTGCGCGCTGCGGTGGTCGGCATTGACAATCTCGCCAGGGCGGCTCACTGGCCGCGGAACCCCAGGGCCATGGGGATTCTTCGGAAACCGGGCGTCAGAGTTTAGCAAGTGCTCGCTTACACGGACGATCGGCCGCCCCGGCCCGCCACCACCACAACTCGGGGTCCGTTCACCCCGCCTTAGCGACCGGCCAGCGGGTCGACCGGGCGCGTCTGGGCCGTCGCCGAAGGGTCGATTCCGCCCGACCGCGCATCGGCCGGCATGACGATCGTAAACGTCGCCCCCGATCCCTCGGTCGAGGCCACGTCGATCCGCCCGCCGTGGTCCGAAATGATCTTGCGGGCCACCGCCAGCCCCAGCCCCGTCCCGCGGATGCCCTTGGTCGTGAAGAACGGCTCGAAGATCTTCTCGTGCCGCTCGGGAGCAATGCCCGGGCCGTTGTCGATCACGCTGATCCGGACCCACGGCCGCCCGTCCGGGCCCTTGGGCATGTACGTCCCGCGGGCCGTCACCCGGCCCGTGCGCGGCTCCACGGCGTCGACGGCGTTGCCGATGAGGTTCATGACCGCCTGGTGCACCTGCTGCGGGTCGACCGCCACCGGCGGCACGTCCGCATCGACGTCCACGATCAGCGCGACTTCCTTCGCCACCGCCCGGTCGCGGTGCAACGCCGCGCAGTCCTCCAGCAGCGAGCCGAGCTTGGTGAGCTGGATCTCGAGCGTCCGGGGGCGCGAGTACGCCAGCATGTTGAGCGTCAGGCCCATGATGCGGTCGAGGTTCCGCTTGAGGATCGCCCACCCGCCGCGCGCGACCTTGAAGTCCTCCTTCTTGAGGCCCATCTCGACCACGTCCGCCCCGCCGCGCAGCCCTTGCAGGATGTTCTTGATCGAGTGGCTCAGGCTCGCGACCGTCTGCCCAATCGCCGCGAGCCGCTCGCTCTGGAGCTTCTGAGCCGCGAGGTCCAGGCTCGCCAGCGCCAGGCCGGTGTGCTGGCCCACGGCGTTCAGCAGCGCGAGCTGCTCGCTCGTGTACGTGAAGTTCGCGAGCGAACTGTCGATGTAGATCACCCCGTACGTCCGCTCGCGGTAGCGGATCGGCGAGCAGATCGCCGAGCGGATCGCCAGCCGCTGCACGCTGTCGCCCGAGGCGAACCGCGGGTCGTGCATCGCGTTCGACGCCAGCACGCCCTCGCCCTTGCGCAGCGTGTGCTCCAGGATCGTGCGCGAGATGTGGATCTTCGCGTCGTCACGCGACGCCGGGGGCGAGGCGTACTTGACCACCGTCGGGCGCGGCCGACGCCCGCCCGCGATCGAGTCCGCCAGCACGATGAACCCGCGCTCGGGCCGGAACTCGTTGAACACCAGCTCCATCACGCCTTCGAGCAGTTCCTTCTGATCCGGAGCCTGGCCCGCCAGCTGCGTGATGCGGTAGATCACCTGCAGGTGGTGCACCGCCGCCGAGCGCGGCTCGGGCTCGGCGAGGATCACCGAGTCCTCGCTGCTGGGCGCGGCCTTCTCGATCGTCGTGTCCAGCACGTCCGCCCGCGCGATGCGGATCACGCCCGGGCCATCGTCACCCGTGCGCCCGAACACGAACAGCGTCGACCCCGTGCGGATCTGGTCGCCCGGGCGCAGGGCCGTCCGCTCGCTGATCCGCACGCCGTTGATCCACGTCCCGTTCTGACTGCCCAGGTCGCGGATGAACCACTTGCCGTCGTCGGGCGTCAGTTCCGCGTGCCGGCGCGACACCGTCGTGTCGCTCAGCGGCAGGGCCTCGCTCGACCGCCCCACGAGCTGCGGCTCGTTGTCGGGAAGCTCGTAGCGTCGGCCCTTGTCGGGCCCCTGGAGAACGGTGAGGACAAGCACGGCACAAGCCTACGACGCCGCCCGCGCGGAGGTCGCGCACGAGCCCCCGGCGTACCCTCCCCTCGTGGCCAAGTCCCCCGCCAAGCCCAAAGCCGACCCCGCCCAGCCGGCCCTCTCCGCCGACACCCGCATCGCGATCCTTCACGGCCCCGAGCGCTTCCTCATCGATTACCACACCCAGGCGCTCCGCGACGCCCTGACCGCCGCGCACGGCTCGTTCGACACCCTCCGCTTCGACGGCGCCGCCTCCGGCTCCGCCAACCTTCCCGCCGAGATCCTCGACGAGTGCCGCTCCTTCGGCCTCATGGCCGGCCACAAGCTCATCCTCGTCGACAACGCCGACGCCCTGCTTAAGGAATCCGACGACGAGGAAGATGCTCCGCCCGCCAAGCCGGGCGCCCGCGGCGGCCCGCGCCGCAAGACCACGCGTGAACTCTTCGAGTCCTACGCCAAGGAGCCGTCCTCCTCCGCCACGCTGCTGCTGCGCGCGTCGACGTGGCGGCCCGGCCGGCTCGACAAGGCCATCGCCGCCCTGGGCGACGCCGGCGCGGTCATCAAGTGCGAGCCGCCCAACCCGCCGACCGCCGTTGCCTGGTGCCGGGCCCGCTGCCGCAAGGCCCACGGCGCCGAACTCACCCCCGAGGCCGCGGCCCTGCTCGTCGAGCACGTCGGCCCGGACCTGTCGCGGCTCGACACCGAACTCGCCAAGCTCGCGTGCGTCGAACCCGGCGCGCCCATCACGCCCAAGGTCGTGCACGACTTCGTGGGCTTCGCCCGCGAAGAGAAGTTCTTCGTCATCCAGGGCTCCCTCGTCGCCGGCGACGCGGGCGCAGCCCTTGCGCACCTGCGTGAACTCGTCGAGGTCTCGCGCCAGGACCCGGTCCCCCTCAATTGGGCCTACATCGACCTCGCGCGGAAACTGCACGGCGCCTCGGTCGGTCTCGCCGCGGGCGAGAACCCCTACGCCCTCGCGGGTCGTCTGAAACTGTGGGGACCGCAGCAGGAACCGGTGTTCCGTGCCGCCCGCAAGGTGCGCCCGGACGCCGCGGCCGCCCTGCTCCAGGCCGCGGTCGATACCGACGTGAAGCTCAAGACCGGCCAGGGCGACCCGGTGGTGAACCTCGAGGTCCTCACGCTCAGGTTTGCCCGCGCCGTCGCCGGTTGATCCGCCCCGCGACCCCCGACCGATACATCGGCCCCCTCGTGGCACGTCCGAGCGCACACGCTGCGCCCGCCCGCGCCCGCGAGCGTAATGGCAGGAGGCCGTCCATGCGCCGGAGTTGCGCCCCGAGGTTCAGCGTCCCCGTCTTCGGTTCGCTCGTGCTCGCGGGCCTCGTCCCGCTCGCGGCGTGCTCGAGCACGACCCGCGACCGCACCACCGCCGTCAAGGGCGATGCGCCCGCCGACGCCGGCGCCCCCGCGTCCGCGGTCGACGACGCCGCGGCCAACCTGCGCTCGGCCCTGAGCCGCACGAATACGCCCGCCGCCCCGGCCCCCAAGCCCGCGCCGGGCCCGTCGCCCCGGGCCAGGATGGAGCCGCTCCCGCAGCGGCCGACCGAGCCGGCGCCCAAGGTCTTTCCCGAGCCCGCGGCCGCCGCGTCCATCTCCGACCCGTTGCCCACCGGGCGCGAAGAACTCGCCGCGCGGCGCGACGAACTCGTCGAAACCACCGCCCGAACACTGCGCGCCTGGACCGACGCCGGCGGCAACCCCGCGCTCGCGGGCCTGCAGACCGCGGCGCTCGCCGCGTTTCCCGGAGCGCGACCCTCGACCCAACCGCTGGGCGCCCTGGACGCCGACCAGCGCAAGAGCGTCGAGGCGATCTCGGGCCTCATGCGCGACCTCGCGGCCCAGGGGGCCCGCGGGCTCGACTCCGCGACCGCCGGCGCGCTGCTCGCCCAGCGCGCCACCGAACTCGGCGCGGCGACTCCGGCGTCGACGCCCGACTCCACGTCCGCCGTCGTCCAGACCGGCCCCGCCCCGACCGCGAGCGTGCTGAACATCCCGACGCTCGCGCTGTGCCGCAAGGTCGAGAGCTTCGGCGTGTACGAGCCGCTCGCGTCCGCGACGCTCCTGGCGGGGCGCGAGCACGAAATGATCGTGTACACCGAGGTCGACGGCGTTGAGCAGCGGCCCGCCGCGCCGTCGCAGCACGCCGGCCCGGGCTTCGCCTCGGACCTCACGCAGACCGTGATGCTTTTCCACGATTCCGACGGCGTGCTCGCCTGGTCGCGCCCGGAAGTGTCGGTGCGCGACGTGGCGCGCCGCCAGCGCCGCGATTACTACCTCGTGCAGCGCATCGAACTGCCCCGGAACCTCACCATCGGCAAGTACAACCTCAAGGTGCTCGTGCGTGACCGGCTGACCGGGGCCGAGGCCGAGGCGACCGTCCCCATCAACGTGGTCGCATCCGTGCCCGGTCGTTAAGCGATATTCACACCGCCGGCCCGGACGACTTCACCGGCCGCTGCCAACATGGCAGGGAACACGCGGCCCGGACCGGACGACTGCCCCGCCCGAGCCCCCGGGGGGCGTGGCAGGGTCTTGGCGGGGTCACCACGGGAGATCTGGCTTGGCACGGGGGTCGCATAGTCCGGTACGCGTCGGTCGAGCCGGTTGGAGCCGGACGGCAGGACGCCTCCCCGGGCGGATCCGAAAATCGCCCGCTGAGCCGTGTTGAGACCCCCCAGTCTTCGGGCCGATCCACACTGACCGGGCAAGCCAGGAACGGGACATAAAGGTCGAGAACGACGGTCCGAAGCAGGAGAAGGGGCGGGGCAGCCGTGGAGTGAGTGCAACCGATCCCGGGGGGAGTCGGGGCGTATAGAAGAGCGTCCGGGAACCAGCGGGACAGCCCACACCGCACACCCGGACCAAGCCGCGAGGAGAGGAACGCCGGGTGCTCCGGCCGCCCCGACTTCGCCGGAGCGAGCACCATGTTTGAACGTTTCACCGATCGTGCCCGCAAAGTCATGGCGCTGGCCAACCAGGAAGCCCAGCGCTTCAACCACGAATACATCGGGACCGAGCACATCCTGCTCGGCCTCGTCAAGGAAGGCTCCGGCGTCGGCGCCAACGTGCTGAAGAACCTCGATGTCGACCTGCGCAAGGTCCGCCTCGAGGTCGAGAAGCTCGTCAAGGCCGGGCCCGAGATGGTCACGATGGGCCGGCTCCCGCAGACCCCGCGGGCCAAGAAGGTCATCGAGTACGCCATCGAGGAGGCCCGCAACCTCAACCACAATTACGTCGGCACCGAGCACCTGCTGCTCGGCCTGCTGCGTGAGCACGACGGCGTCGCCGCCCAGGTCCTCATGAACCTCGGCCTCAAGCTCGAGGAAGTCCGCGAGGAAGTGCTCAACCTCCTGGGCGCGGGCACCGAGAGCGAAGAGGCCACCGGCGGCGCGGGCGGCCCCGGCGAGGCCGCGGGCGCCGGTCCGGCGTCGAGCGGCCCCGGCCCCGGCCAGGGCGAGAAGCCCGGCAAGGGCGGACGCAAGAGCCAGACCCCGGCCCTGGACAGCTTCGGGCGCGACCTCACCGAGCTCGCACGCGAGAGCACCCTGGACCCGGTCATCGGCCGGGCCAACGAGATCGAGCGCCTCGTGCAGGTCCTGTGCCGTCGCACCAAGAACAACCCCGTCCTGCTCGGCGAGGCGGGCGTCGGCAAGACCGCGATCGTCGAGGGCCTCGCCCAGCGCATCGTCTCGGGCGACGTCCCCGACATCCTCCACGACAAGCGCCTGGTCGTGCTCGACCTGGCGATGATGGTCGCGGGCACCAAGTACCGCGGCCAGTTCGAGGAGCGCATCAAGGCCGTCATGAACGAGGTCCGGCGCGCCGGCAACGTCATGCTCTTCATCGACGAGCTGCACACCCTCGTCGGCGCCGGCGGGGCCGAGGGCGCGATCGACGCGTCCAACGTCCTCAAGCCCGCGCTCGCCCGCGGCGAGATCCAGTGCATCGGCGCCACCACCTTCGACGAGTACCGCAAGTACATCGAGAAGGACGCGGCCCTCGCCCGGCGCTTCCAGGCGATCCCCGTCGACCCGCCCAACAACGAGCAGACCATCGAGATCCTCAAGGGCCTGCGCGACCGCTACGAGCAGCACCACCGCGTGCAGATCACCGACGACGCCCTCAAGGCCGCCGTCGAACTCTCCGGCCGCTACATCACGGGCCGCGTCCAGCCGGACAAGTCGATCGACGTGATCGACGAGGCCGGCGCCCGCGTGCGTCTCAAGAGCATGACCAAGCCGCCGAACCTGGCGGACATCGAGGCCCAGATCGAGCGGCTCAGCGTCTCGAAGGACGAGGCCGTCAAGAGCGCCGACTACGAGAAGGCCGCCGAGCTGCGCGACAAGGCCGAGCAGCTCAAGCGTCAGAAGGACCAGCTCCAGCGCGAGTGGCGCGAGAAGAGCAAGGAGGTCGCCGGCACCGTCGACGACAACGTCATCGCCGAGGTGGTCAGCAAGATGACCGGCGTTCCCCTCCAGCGCCTGGAGAAGGAAGAGGCGGCCCGCCTGCTCGAGCTCGAGAAGGAGCTCCACAAGCGCGTCGTCAGCCAGGAGGACGCGATCAAGGCGATCTCCAAGAGCATCCGGCGCGCCCGCGCCGGCCTCAAGGACCCCAAGCGCCCGATGGGCTCGTTCATCTTCGTCGGCCCCAGCGGCGTCGGCAAGACCCTCGTCGCCAAGAGCATCGCCGAGTTCATGTTCGGCGACGAAGAGGCCCTCATCACGCTCGACATGTCCGAGTACATGGAGAAGCACAACGTCAGCCGCCTCGTCGGCGCTCCCCCCGGCTACGTCGGCTACGAAGAAGGCGGCCAGCTCACCGAACGCGTCCGGCGCCGGCCCTACAGCGTCATCCTCCTCGACGAGGTCGAGAAGGCCCACCCCGACGTCTTCAACATGCTCCTGCAGATCATGGAGGAAGGCCGACTGACCGACTCGTTCGGCCGGAACGTCGACTTCAAGAACTGCATCCTCATCATGACGAGCAACATCGGCGCCGACCTCATCAAGGGCGGCGGCGGGTTCGGCTTCCAGAAGAAGGCCGAGAGCGGCAGCGGCAGCAACTTCGACAACATCAAGGTCATCTTGATGAAGGAGATCGAGCGCTTCTTCCGCCCCGAGTTCATCAACCGCCTCGACGACGTCATCGTCTTCCGCCCCCTCACCAAGCTCGACCTCAACACCATCGTCGACTACGAGGTCAGCAAGGTCGCCAAGCGCCTGGGCGCCCAGGGCATCACCCTGGTCATCGACCAGGTCGCCAAGGACTTCCTCATCGACAAGGGCTACAACCCGGACTTCGGCGCCCGGCCCCTCCGCCGCGCCATCGGGCAGTTCGTCGAAGACCCCTTGAGCGAGATGCTCCTGCAGGGCGAGTTCAAGACCCCGGCCACCATCACGGTCACCCGCAAGACCGACGCCGAGGGCAAGCCCGCCGAGAACCTCTACTTCAACGCCGAGTCGGCCCAGGCCACGCCCCCGGCCTCGCCCGACAAGCCCGCCCCCGCGGCCGTCTGATCTCCGGCTCGATCACTCCTTGCACCAACGCCACGGCCCGGCTGCCTCCAGCCGGGCCGTGTCTCGTTCATGGCTTCAGTCGCCGCCCCCGTTCACCGGCGACGACGCACCGCGCCCACGGCGCCCAGCGCCAGCAGGCACGCCCCACCGGGGGTCGGCACGACCTGGAAGCGATACCAGTTGATGTCGTACGCACCCTGCTTCACCGCCGCGAACGGGGTGAGCGCTTCACCCGCGGTGCCGATCGCGAACGACAGGTTCAGCCCGGAGATCGCCGAGGAGTTCGCGGCCGAGCCGGCGAAGTCGAGCACCACGCCGTTGCGGTTGGTGTCGTCCTCCGGGCTCGCGAGGTTGTTCGCGAAGTTCGCGTCGCTGAGGGCCAGGTAGTACACACCTGCGGTGAACATCCGCGTGAGCGAGCTCTGCGTCACCAGCCCCGTCTGCCCCGGCTGCAGCGGCGCGTTGTCGTTGCCGAACCCGGGCAGCGGGTTGAAATTCTGGTCGTACACCCACAGCTCGGTGTCGTTGAAGTGCCCCTGCCCGACCGTGGTAATGGTCAGCATCCCCTGCTGGAACGTGCCCAGCGACGTCGGCGTCACCGCGACCGTCTCGAGCGTCGCGGCGTACGGCTGCGTCGTCTCGGGCGTGCCCACCACCCGGTAGTAGAGGTCCGCCTGCGTGCCGAAGCCGTACCACTGGTTGAAGAACGGCGGCTGCGTGCCGCCTGACGAACTCTGCATCGTGAAGTCCGAGCCGCCGATCGCGCCTTCGGACTGGTTCAGCCCGCGGATCGTGCCGACCTGCCCGCTGATCGACGAGGTCAGGACCAGGCGATGGCGGAAGATGCCCAGCCCGGTGTCGCTCGGCGCGGTGCGTACGCGGAAATAGTCCAGGCCGCTGCCGCTCGCCGAACTGGAGACGCCGAGGATGGCGTCGCCGGCCCGCATGCCGGAGATCAGGGTCGCCTGGGCCTTGGAGTTGTTCGGCTCGATCTCGGGGAAGTTCACGCTCGCCAAGGCCGACGAGGCGAGCGCGCACGCGCCCATGCCGATAAACACATCGAGTTTCATCGTCCGTCTCCCTCGCTCGGCGCACCGGTGCAGCGCGGGCGCGGATCTTCGCGCTCGCGTCTGGGGTTGAATCCGTGTGGGCCGGGCTCTCTCCGCACGAAGCATACACCCGAGTCGGGGAACGGCGAAAAACACGGGAAAAACGCTTTATCGGCCCGCGCCGGACGCGCACGAATCGGCGTGAAAAAACACGCCGCCCGGCTCGATCGAGCCGGGCGGCGGGAAGAAATCGAAGCTGGAGAACGGACGTCGGTCGCGCTTAGCGGCGACGACGGGAGGCGAGCAGGCCGCCCATGCCGACGAGGGCGAGGGCGCCCGGGGTCGGGATGATGCGAAGGGCGGTGGGGAACGCGGTGCCCGGAGGACCGGAGTCGTTCTGGCCGCGGACCTTGAACTGCTGGTTGGTGCCGCCGAAGGCCGGGTCACCGATGCTGTCGGTACCGCCGCCGAGGCCGTACTGCACGTCGTTGGCGCCGGCGAGGCCGGTCCAGTTCTTGTAGCCGATCGTGGCGGAGCCACCGAAGTTCTGGTACTGGTCGGCCGCGTACACGAGGTCGAGGTAGACGAACTCAACGAGGGCCTGGCCGGAGGACAGGCTGACGCCGCCGCGGACGATCAACTGATAGGTGATCGTGCCGGTGCCCTGGGCGTTGAAGTGGTCCTGGTTGGTCCACTGGATGTACAGGTCGCCGCCGATGACCTGCCAGCGGGTGCTGGCGCCGGTGCCGGGGAAGTTGTCGTCCCACAGGGGGGCGAGGAACTGACGGGGGCCGGAGCCGCCGTTGCCGAGGATGCTCGTGTTGCTCGCGGTCATGGTGAAGAAGGTCGTGCTGTTGATGTAGCCGACCTGGTCCGAACTGCCGAAGGTGTCCGTGGCAGAGTTGCCCCAGAGCACGCCGCCGTTGTTACCAACGCGGACCGAGACGCCGCCGGCGAGCAGGCCGTTGCCGGTGAACCCGGCGGAGGTCAGGGCCGCACCGGTGATCGTGTTCTCGGAGTCGTCCGAGATGGTGCCGACGGACGTGCCGGTCCCGGAGATGTCCAGGAACGACGTGGAGCTCGGCTGAATCACCAGCTGAGCGGACGCCATCAGCGGCATGGCCGCGGCGGCAACGAGAAACGCAGCAGTCTTCATGGGCTCAATCCTCCGATTTCTTCGTCGCCGCGCGTGGCGCGGACGACACTCTCCATTCGTTGTCCGAGCCAAACATTTCGCTCGAACCCTCGTGTGTTGCAATCTGGCTGTCGGTTGTTCACCAACCTGCGGGAGTGCGCTGCCCACTGACTGCGGGCATCACTCGTAATTTACACGAATTTTCACGGGGCATCAAGCCCTTGCAAACGATTTTCAACGCATAAATAGCTGTGAATGTGGGCAATTTGAGAGCAATGTGGTCCCATTACGCCGCCTTTCTCCCCGATCGTGCCACCCGAACCGTCCACGGTATCCCATCTTCTCGACTATGTCAGACACCCCTTGAATTAGGGGTCGTCGAACCGACACGCCTGTTCGCAGTACCATCATCCGCTCATGCCCGTCATCCTCCGCTGGCTGCTGCGACTCGGTCCCACCAACCCGATCGCCGTGCGCCTGGTGCAGGGCGGGTCGCGCCGAAGCCGCCACTACTACATACGCACCGTCTATCTCGGCGCCCTGATCGTCGTGCTGCTCTACATGCTGCTGCTCACCAGCGGCTCGGGCGGCGGGGGCGGGATGGGGTACCGCGAACTGGCCGCGGCCGGGGCGAAGGCGTTTACCTGGACCGCCTACCTGCAAATCGGCCTGATCTGCATCCTCGCGCCGGTGTTCATGGCCGGGGCGATCGAGCAGGAGGCCAACCCGCGCACGTGGGACATCCTGCTGACCTCGCCCCTGAGCCCGTCGCAGATCGTGCTGGGCAACCTGCTGGGGCGGGTCTTCTTCATTTTTGCGCTGCTGTTCTCGAGTCTGCCGCTCTTTGCGGTCACGCAGTACTTCGGCGGCGTGCCGGGGCGGTCGATCTTCGCCAGTTACCTCATCGCCGCGTGCGCCGCGCTGCTGGTGGCGTCGATCGCGATCGCGCTCTCGGTGAGCCGACTGGTCGGCAAGCGGGCGGTGTTCGCGTTCTACGTCTCGGTGGTCAGCTACCTGGCGGTGACGATCGCGGTCGATGCGCTCATCGGCGGCGGCCAGGTCTCGGTCGTCACGGCCCTGAACCCGTTCCTGGCGCTGCGGGCCCTGCTGGACACCTCGGGCTATCCGTCGCCTGACCTCGCGTCCGGCGCCGGCGGTCTGACGGCGCTGCTGCTGCGCACGCCCGTGCGGGCGTGGTGCCTGCTGAGCACGGGCGTCAGCGTCGCGCTGCTGATCGCTTCGGTCGTCACGGTGCGGATCGGCGGCATCGCGGGCCTGGGCGGGGCTGGGGGCCGCGGCGGCACGCCGTGGTACCGGGCGATGTTCGGCCTGGGCGCGAGCGGCGCGGAGTACCGGCCGCCGCGGGCGGTGTGGCACAACCCGATCGCGTGGCGTGAGGGTTCGGCCCGGAACGCGACGCTGGGCAAGATGCTCGCGCGCTGGGGCTTCATCCTGCTGGGCGGGTTGTTCGGCATCGGGATCACCATGGGGTTCCACCTGGCGTGGTTCCCGCAGACGGTGTACCGCGACCTCATCCTGTACACCGTCGTGGGGGAACTGACGGTGATCGCCCTGGTCGCGGTGAACATGGCCGCGACCGCCGTGTCGCGCGAGCGCGAGGACGGCACGCTCGACCTGCTGCTGACGACGCCGATGACGCCGGCGATGTACCTCACGGGCAAGCTGCGAGGCATGATCGCGTACCTGCTGCCGATGATCGCGATCCCGGTCGGAACGATCGCGGCCGCGGGCATCTACGTGGCGCTCGGGCTGATCTACGTGCTGCAGCCGTCGGGGTCGGTCTCCGGGGTTAACGGCGTGGTCTACACGACGCGCGGCACGAGCGGGAGCATCTCGGTTCCGGTCATCCTGCCCGAGTCGGGGCTGGTGCTGGGGGCCGTGAGCTTCGCGTTCATCGCGTTCTGCGTGATGGTCGGCCTGCAGTGGTCGGTGCGGAGCAAGGCGTCGCTGGCGAGCGTGGTCGGCACCGTCGGCATCGTCGGCGTTGTGTCGGGCATCGTGGGCATGTGCGGGTGGAGCGCGGGCTCCGAGATCGCGGTCGGCGGGCCGGTGGCGGCCGCCATGACGCCGCTGACCGCCGCGCTCGCCTGCGTGCGGCCCGAACAGGCCATGGCCCAGACTGTCGACGGCGCGAGCGGCCCTTCGGGAGCGCGGGTGGCGCTGGTTATCGGCGCCGGTGTCGCGGCGATGATCTACCTCGCGGTCGTGTACGGCCTGCACGCCGCGATCGTCAAGGGTTTCGACATGACGGTCCGCAAGCTCGCCGGCACGGCGTGAGGGCCGGGCGCGGCGGGCGGTCACGTCACCCGATGATCACTTCTTGTCCTTGAGGGCCCGGTTCAGGCCTTCCCTGGCCGCCTTGATGCCTGCGCCCTTCTTCCACGCCACGTCGAGCGGGGCACGCATGGACTCGCGGGCCTCCCCGATCTCCAGGGCCTTGGTGATGCACGCGAGCACGGCCCGCCCGCCGGTGTCCTCGGGGGCGATGACCGCGAGCACCTTCTCGGCGTCGGCGTCGCGCTTGGCCGCGAGCAGCGAGGCGTAGATCCGGGCCATGCGGGCGCAGTGGGAGCGGTCCTGCGTGGCCCGCATCATGTCCTGCATGCCGGCGGGCGCCTTGGCGGCCGCGGCCATCGCGGACTTGTTCACCTCGACCGCCTGCTCGACCGTCTTGGTCGGATCGGCGAACAGGTACGTGCCCATGTCCTTCCAGCGACCCTTGACCTCGAGCGGCTCTTCGAGTCGCAGCGCGACGCGCTGCAGGACCGGGCCCATCGACGGGTCGGCCTTCACCTTGTCGAACCACGCCAGCGTGCGGTCCTGGTCCCCCACGATCTTGTTCAGGGCGATGAAGTCGTCCCCGACCTGCAGGTCGGTGTTGGCCGGGTCGTTCAGCGTCTTCTCCGCGGCGTCGCGCAGGGCGACGAACCTGGCCTTCGCGCCCGCGTTCTGCGCTGCCAGGCGTTCCATGTCTCCGGCCATGAACGAGCCGCGCACGGGGATCATCGCCGGCTGCAGCCTGGGGATGTTGACCCACAGCCACGCGAACTCCTCGGCGGCCTTCTCCGGCTCGTTGTCCTGCACGAGCTGGCGTGCGAGCGCGTAGCGGGCGTCGACATCGTCGGGGCTCTTCTCGGCCTTCTTGCGGACGGCGTCGGTCGCCTTCTCGCCCTTCTTCGCCGACTCGAGCCAGGTGATGAGCTGGTCCCCGGAGCGAGCGCCCACCACGCGGTCAAGCTCCTTGCCGTCGCGGAACGCGACCATGGTCGGCATCGCCTTGATCTTGAGCCTTTCCGCCACCGCGGGGAACTTGTCCACGTCGACGGCGATCGCGAGGCCGTTGTCCTTGACCCACTGCACGACCTTGTCCTCACGCCAGGTGGTCCGGTCCATCTGCTTGCACGGCCCGCACCACTCCGCCGTCGCCTTCACGATAAGGATTTTCTGCGTCCCCTCGATCGACTTGAGCGCCTCCTCGAACGACATCGCCGAGAACACCGGCGGCAGGCCCTTGGCGTCGTCGGCCTTCTGGCCGGTCAACTCCGGCAGTCGCGAACCTTTGGATTCCTGGGCTCCGGTCGAGGCGGCCAGGACGAGGGCGGCGGCGGAACACAGGCACAGCGTCGTCACGTGCGGCATCGCGATTCTCCAAGGGGACGGTAATGGTACAGGCGTGCCGCCGGGACGATGCGGGGTAGGGCCCGGACGGGCCGCCAGGGCGCGACGAACGTGCACCCTGTGCTCGCGCACAGGGCTCGTTCAGACGTGCACCTTCCGCAGCCGGGCGCTGGGGATTCCGAGCTGATCGCGGTACTTCGCGACCGTGCGCCGGGCGATCTCGATGCCGCGCTTCTTCACCTCATCGGCCAGGGCCTCGTCCGAGAGCGGGCTGGTCTTGTCCTCGGCGTCGATGACGTCCTTGAGGGCCGCCTTGACCGCGTCCCACGAGACCTCCTCGCCCGACTCGGTCTGCGTGCCGCCGGAGAAGAACCCCCGCAGAGGTACCACGCCGCGGGGCGTGAGCAGGTGCTTGTCGGCCACGGCGCGGCTGACGGTCGCGACGTGCAGGCCGAGCTGCTCGGCCACGGCGGTCATCTCGAGGGGCTTGAGCGACTGGGGCCCGAGGTCGAAGTAGTCGCGCTGGGCGGCGACCACGGCGTTGACCACCCGCAGCAGCGTGCGGCTGCGCTGCTCGACCGCGTCGAGCAGCCACGAGGCGTTCGAGAGGTTTTTCTTGATGAACTCGCGGGTCTCGCGCGGGGCGGCGCGGTCCTTGGCCATGGCCGCGTACTCCTGGTTGACCCGCAGGTTCGCCGACCGGCGGTCGTTCAGGTACGCGATGTACTTGTTACTGTCCTCGTCGAACTCGACGATGGCGTCGGGGACGACGATGGCCGCGGTCTTGGGCGCCAGTTCGCGTCCGGGCGCGAGGCGGAGCGTCCCCATCTTCTCGATGGCCCGCTTGATGCCCGCGAGGGGCAGGCCGGTCTTCTCGGCGATCCGCGGCAGGCGGTTCTGGGCCAGGTCGTCGAGGTGGTCGGCGATGAGCCGGCGCACGGTGGACCAGCCCTCGACGTCGCTGTCGCCGGCCCGCATGACGGCGTCGACCTGCAGCAGGAGGCACTCGCGCACATCGCGGGCGCCCACGCCCGCGGGCTCGAGCAGCAGCTGCACCGCAGAGAGGGCCCGCTGGAGCGTGGGCACGTCGATGGGCTTCTCGCCCGGACGCGGCGGGGGCGAGCGGTCGGCGATGGTCTCCAGGGGCGTGCGCAGGTAGCCGTCGTCCTCGATGTACGCGATGATCTGCTCGCCCGCGGGCTTGATGGACGGGTCGACGTCGGCGAAGCGCCACTGGTCGAGCAGCTGGTCGGTCATCGACGCGTCGGGGGCGGCGGTGTTCGCCATCGCATCGGACTTGGCGTCGCGCTCGCCGTCGAGCCGGGCGGAGCGGTCGGCGAAGTCCTCGTAGTCGCGGGACGCGGGCTCGGCGTCGAACTCGTTGCCGGCGATGTCGGGATTCGCGAGCTCGAAGCTCTCGAGCCGCTCGAAGTCGTCCGAGCCGTGGGCGGCGTCGATCTGCAGGGGGGCGTCGGCCGAGAGCGCGCCGTTGGCGCGCGGGTCGATCGCGCCGTCAAGACCGGGCTCCGGCCCGTCGGGGCCGGCCTCGCCGGGCTCGACCTGCTCGAGCAGCGGGTTGGACTCGAGTTCCTGCTCAATGCGCTCCTCCAGCTCCATGAGCGGCATCTGGAGGATCTCCATGGACTGGATCATCCTCGGCGCCAGCTTCATCTGCTGGCTGAGCCGCATCTGCTGGGAGGCGTCGAAGCGCATCTGGATCAGCGTATGCCCTCGGTCTGTTCGCACCGGGGTCGGCGGAGTTCACCGAACCACTTGGCGGCCCTGGATAGCGTCGGCAAGCACGGCCTTGGACGCGAACTCCAGTGTCGACCCAACGGGCAGACCTCGGGCCAATCGAGTGACCCGAACGCCGCGGGCCGCCAGTTCTTGCGCGAGGTACAGCGCGGTCCCGTCGCCTTCCATGGTCGGGTTGAGCGCAAGAACGACCTCGGCGATGGCGACGCCCCCCCCACCCCCCCCACCCCCCGCACCCCCCCCGCCCTCCGGGCCGGCGCCGGCGTTGCGGGACGGGTCGTCGATCCGGCGGAGCAGGTCGTCGACGGTGAGGTCGCCCGGGCCGACGCCGTCGAGCGGGCTGAGCCGGCCCATGAGCACGTGGTAGACGCCGCGGTACTGGCCGGTCTGCTCGAGGGCGATCAGGTCCTTGGGCTGCTCGACGACCATGACGACCGAGGCGTCGCGCCGGGTGTGGGCGCCCGCGGCGTCGGTCGCGTCGGCGGGGAGGCTGGCGGCGGCGCAGACGGCGCAGAGGCCGGGGTCGGCGTCGGGGGTCTGCTGGGCCGCCAGGGCCCGGCCGGCGGGGCTCCAGTCGGTCAGGTTGTAACACACGCGGCAGTGGCGGACGAGCTTCTTGACATCATCGACGGCCCGCGCGAGGGCCGCGGCGTCGGCGGCGGGGGTCTTGAGGATGTGGAACGCCAGACGCTCGGCGCTGCGTCGACCGATGCCGGGGAGCTTGGCGAATTCGGCGATGAGGCGCTCGACGCTCTCGGGGTATCCGCCGCCGGACGCGGGTCGGGCGACGGCGGCCGGGGCGTCCGCCTTGCGTTTGGCCATGGAAGGATCGTACGGACGCACGAGACGGGTCGGACCCTACCGTTGGCCATGTCCGATCCGACGATCGACACGCCGGGGACGGCGACCCAGGGCCGGATCCGCCGCGGATGGCTGGTGTGGGGCGTGATCGCGCTGGTCGCGGCCGGGCTGTTCTGGCGATACGGGGCCCGCGATCACCTGGTGCCGCGGAACTTCGGTGTCGTTGAGGCGGGGCACGTGTACCGATCGGGTCGGCTGACGCCGACGGCGACGCGGACACTGCACGAGCGGTACGGCATCCGGACGATCATCGACCTGGGGGCGTACGAACCGGGCACGCCCGAGGAACGGGTGGCGATGCAGACGGCGAAGGCGCTGGGCATCACGCGCTACCGCTTCGACCTTGAAGGGGACGGGAGCGGGAACCCGAACCACTACGTCGCGGCCCTGCGGCTGATGGCGGACAGCGCGAACCACCCGGTGCTGGTGCACTGCGCGGCGGGGTCGTACCGCACGAGCGGATGCGTGATCCTCTATCGTCACCACATGCAGGGCAAGAGCGTGGAAAGCGTCTTCCCCGAGGCGTTCGGGCACGAGTACGACGCGAACAAGAGCTGGAAGCTCATGGCGTACCTCGTGGACTGGAGCGACAAGATCGGCGGCGCACTCAAGTCGGGCGGGTGGGTCGAGGGGTGGGATCCGCCGTCGATGGAGCCCGTGATCCGGCCGGACGCGGCCGGGACGCCCGCCGGATCGGGGGCGGACGCGAGCACGGGCGGCGGCACGGGCGGGGTTCGATGAACGCGGGCGAGGCCGGGCCGGCGCGCGGACGGGCGTGGGCCGGCGTCCTGCTCGTGCTGGGCGTGTGCGCGGCGGTGTACTGGTCGTGGCTCGGCGTGGCCGGCCTGCAGGGCACCGAGGGCCACCGCGTCATCCCCGGCTGGGAGATGCTCGAGCGGGGCGAATGGCTGCGGGTGACGATGTTCGAGCAGACGTATCTGCGCAAGCCGCCGGGCATGCCGTGGGCCATCGGGGCGAGCGCGGCGGCGCTGGGCGAGTCGGCATTCAGCGCCCGCGCGGTGAGCGCCGCGGCGGCCACGACGAGCGCGCTGGTCGCGATGGCCTTCGGCGCCCGCTGGTTCGGGCGGCGCTGGGGCGTGTACGCGGGACTCGTTCAGGCGCTCACGCCGCTGTTCTGGCAGCCGGGGCGCACGGCCGATATTGAGGCGCTGCACAACCTGGGCGTGCAGGTCGCGGCGCTCGCGATGGTCGACGCGCTCGTGCGGCGCGAGAGCGCCGGCCTGGGCCGGCAGGTGCGGCTGGGGCTGCTCGCGGCGTGCGGGATCGTGCTGGCCGTGCTGACAAAGGGGCCGGCGGGGGCGCCGGCGGCGCTGGGTGTCGTGGTCGGGACGCTGGTCGTGATGCACGCATGGCGGGCGCTGGCGCGGCCGGCGGTCGGCGTGGCGATCGTGATCGCGGCGGGGGTCTTGGCGCCGCTGGCGTTGGCGGTGCTGCGGGCGAACGCGGACGCCGCGGCCGTGCGTGAAGATGTCGGCGGCTTTCTGTGGTCGTGGGCCACGCTGGGCAAGACCGCGGTGCTGCCGGTCGCCGCGCTGCTGGCGGCGATGCCGGCGAGCGTGTGGGCGTTGTTCCCCTTCGGGCCCGACGCGCACCGGGAGGCTCAGGCCGGGGGGGACGGCGCGGTCGAGCGGCTCGGGATCGCGCGGGCACTCGCGTGGTCGTGGGTGGGGTCTGTGCTCGTGTGCGTGCTGGCGGGGATGAGCAATCCGCGCTACGCCATGCCGGGGGCGATGCTGCTGGCGCCGCTGGCGTCGTACGGCGCGAACGCGTTTGCGAGCGGGATGACGCCAAGCCGGCGCATGCTCGCGCGGGTCGCGTGCTTCGGGCATCCCGCGGTTCTCGGGGCTGTGCTGCTGGGCGCGGGTGTGACGCTCGCGGCCCGTGAGTCGCACTGGGACCCGGATCGCACGGGCGGGCCGGACGCGGGCGCGGCGATCGCCGCGGCGTTGCCGGTGGGGCCTGAGCCCATCCAGGCGTGGGCGGACGGCCTCGTGGAGGCGCGGCCGGATGCGCTGCTGTACGCCCGGCAGATCGCTCGGGAGCGGGGCGTGCAGGTGCGTCCGTTGTGGCGCAAGAGCGCCGTGCGAGCGGGGGAGTTGCCGCCGCCGGGGTCGGTGCTCGTGCTGCGGACGGATTCGGGCGGGGACGAGCGGCCGCTGTACGCGCAGGCGATCAGCGCCGGGGTGCTCACGGCGCGGGGGTCGGGCCGGGTGCACCGCTACGAGTTCACCGTGTTCGCCGTGAACGAAAGGCCACTGACGCGTTGATGAGGACGCGGCCTCAGCAGGCCCGGACGAACAGCCCGCGCAGGTAGCGCACGCCGCCAAGCGACTCCTCGCTGACCGACTCGAGCGCTCGTTCGGGCTTCAGGCCCGCGCCCTCGGCGAGGGCGAGCAGTTCCGAGCGTGTCAGCGGCCAAGGCGGGCCCTTGACGGCGTCGATCGGCTGGGATTCGTCGCGCTCGCGGCAGACGACGAGCACGTGCCCGCACCGGCCCACGAGCTGCGACACGCCGCACAGCAGCGACTGGCGAAGCTCGGGCGGCACCGATTGCAGCGTCGCGACCTCGGTGACCAGGTCGAAGCGGTGGCGCAGGCGGCTGGGCGGGTTGATCGCGTCGGCGACGAGGAACGCGCCCGCGATCGCGCCGAAGCGCTCGCGGGCCCAGCGCACGGCCGTGGGGGCGATGTCCAGGCCGACCGCGTCGTGTCCCCGTGCGCACAACTCGGCGACGTCATCACCGAGACCGCAGCCGACCACCGCGGCGCGGGCGCCCGGGCGGAGCAGGCCTGGCGCGTCGGCGTTGAGCCAATCGATGAGCGCGGGGTGCGGGCGGCCCTTGGCCCACGGGACGCGCTGGGCGTCGCCCTGAGCGCCGACGTACACCTGCTCGTACGCGGCGGCGACGTCCGGCGGGGTCTGCGTCCGCGGCGCGGGAATTTCGATTGGTGTGGCGATCGTGCCGACGGCCGACGTCATGACTCGACCCTCTGCTTTCCCTCTCGCCGCCGGGCCGGCCGCACGAGCACGGCGGATTCCGGGCCTTTGTGGCGATGAAATCGTACCACGACACACGTCGTGCGCACAGAGAGATCGGACATTTCGCTCACGAAAGCGTGTCTCCAACGGCGGAAACAAGCGAACAAAAAACGAAAGCCCCCCGCGCCCGAGGGGCGCGGGGGGCTGATGTGAAGCACGTTGGCGACGGCTGAAGCCGCCCCGGTAGAGGGTGTTAGATGGTGCAGCCGGCGAAGGGCAGCTGACCGGCCTGGGCGGCGAACCAGATGTTGATGAAGTCAGAGACGTCGGTGGAGTTGGAGACGCCGTTGCAGTTCACGTCGCCGTTGATGGTGCCGTTGGTCTGGTCGGCGAAGAAGGTGTTGATGAAGTCGGAGACGTCGGTGGAGTTGGCGATGCCGTCGCGGTTCCAGTCGGCGACGCACTCGCACTCGTCGGGGACGCCGTTGGGGCCGCCGGCGATGCCGGCACCGGCGGCGTAGTTGAAGCAGTCGAGGCTGGTGCCGCTGGAGATGTCCTGGGCATCGTCGATGCCGTTGGCGTTGCAGTCAGCGCCGCCGCCGCCGCCGCAGTCACCGGTGAGGGTGACGACGTAGTCAGCGCCGCAGGGGATGGCCCCGGTGGTGAAGCTGGAGACGATGACGAGGTTGTAGTTGCCCGGGTCGAGGGCGATCGGAGCGGAGGTGGTGCCGGCGCAGTTGTCGATGAAGTCGACGAAGCCGAAGCCCAGAAGGTTCTGGCAGTCGTCGTTGACGATGAGTGCGGTGCCGGAGAACTCGGCGGAGACGGTGACGGTCACGCTGGTCGCGCTGGAGACGACGAAGGTGAACCAGTCGGTGTCGCGGGTGTCGCCGTTGTTGGCGGTGGTGCCGCAGACGGTCTGGCCGCAGTTGATCTCGCTGAAGACGACGGGGTCGCTGTTGCAGCCGCCGTTGACGGTGTCAAGCGGGAGGCCGCAGTTGCTCTCGCCCTCGAGCTGGGACCCGCCGGGGCAGGTCACGGCGCAGGTGGAGCAGGAGCTGCAGGTGAAGGAAGCGGTGTAGTCGGAACCGCACGGGAAGGGGTTGCCGCCGAAGTCGCCGCCGACGAAGAACCAGTAGGTGCCGGGCTCGAGGCAGACGCTGACGGTCGCCGCGACGCACGGGGCGGTGATGTTGAAGGGGTTGATGCCGGTGACCAGGGCGCAGTCGGGCTGGCCGACGGGGAAGTCGCCGACGAGCAGGCCGAAGAGGGCGGAGAACTCGGCGTTGACGCTGAGGGTCACGCGGGTCTGCTGGGAAAGCTGGATCTGGAACCAGTCGGTGTCACGGGTGGAGCCGGTGAAGGTGCCGGTGCCCTTGATGATGTCGCCGCACTCGACGGCGGAGAAGACCGGCGGAACGCTGTTGCAGCCGCCGTTGAGCAGGTCGTCGGGCTGGCCGCAGTCGGGCTCGCCGACGGGGTTGCCGGCGTCGTCGGTCTCGGCGATCGCGCTGGGCGGGATGGTGATGGAGCACGGGGGCTCGGCGGGGACGCAGTCGAAGCGGACGCAGTAGTTGGAGTTGTCGGCCGGGCAGGCGACGAAGCCGGCGTCGAAGTCGGCGCCGACGAAGAACCAGTACTCGCCCGGAGCGGTCAGGGCGATCTCCAGGACCGTCTCGGTGCAGGGGTCGGTGATGGCGAAGGGGGCGATGCCGGCGACCAGGGAGCAGTCGGGCTGGCCGAGGGGGAAGTCGCCGACGATCTGGCCGATGAGGGCCGAGAACTCGGACGTCAGGGTCATCGTGACGGTGGTCGGCTCGGTGACGGTGAGCTTGTACCAGTCGGTGTCACGGGCAGCGCCGTCGAAGGAGCCGTTGCCGAAGTAGTCGACGCCGCACTCGACGGTGCCGAAGACGGGCGGGACGGCGTTGCAGCCGCCGTTGAAGAGGTCGACGGGCAGGCCGCAGTCGGGCTCGGGGCCGGGGCCGAACTCGGTGGGCTCGGGCTCGGCGCCCTTGGGGCACGGGCACTCCGGCGGCGGGGCGCACGCGTCGCAGTTGACGGTGAGGAAGTAGTCGAGGTTCAGGTTGCACGGGGCGCCGGTGAAGGCGCTGGGAGCGACGAACACGTACCACGTACCGGCCGGGAGGCAGGTCGCGGCGGTGGCGCCGATCTCGCAGGCCGCGGCGGTATCAACCACGCGGAAGCCGGTGATGCCGTCGCAGGTGTCGACACCGTTGGTGTTGACGATGCCCAGCAGCAGCGGGAACTCGGCGGTGGCCTCGAGGATGACGTTGGTCTCGACGGCGAGGTTGAGCTTGTACCAGTCGGTGTCACGGCTGTTGCCGCCGCCGGCGGCGACGAAGGTGCCGGCCTTGCCGCAGATGGTCTCGCCGCACGCGACGGTCTGGAAGACCGGGGGCACGCTGTTGCAGCCGCCGTTGGTAACGTCGACGTAGCCGGCGCCGCAGTTGGGCTCGGGGCGCGGGCTGGCGCCGGGGGGGCAGTTGCCGCAGGTGGCCTCGGGGAGCGGGCTGGTGAGCTGGATGGAGTAGGGGCCGACGTCGGCGGTAGACCAGGCGGTGAGCATCACGTAGTAGGTGGTGCCGACGGTGAGGCCGGAGACATCGAGGGAGCTGAGGAAGCCGGCGGCGCCGCAGGCGTCGTCGTTGCAGCCCAGCAGGGTGAACGAGCCGCAGGAGCCCTGGTGCACGGAGATGATGGAGTCATCGGCCGGGGCGACACTGTTGCAGGTCTGGACCCGGACGGAGGTGTGGGTCGCGACGAACTTGACCCAGACGGAGCGGACGCCGTTGCCGCCGCCGGTGCGGCACTGGGCCGGGTCGCTGGCGGAGTTGGAGGCGGTGGTGTTGTTGATGACGGTGGTCGAGTTGCTGAGCACCGTGGGAGCGGTGGCGCAGGTGTCCCACGGCTCGGCGCCGCGGACGCCCTCGTCGTCGGCGGGATAGCCCTTGCCGCCGGTGGGGTCGATCTTGCCGGCGCCGACGGTGTCGACGGTGGACTGGACGGGAGTCTTGCCGGCGTTCTGAGCGTCGGCGGACTTGCTGGCGGACGCGGGCTGGCGCGTCGCGCTGGTGTCAGGACCGGCCAGCGCGGAGCCGGCGATCCCGACGGCGCCGACGGCTGCGATCAGCCGAAGCGCCAGGGACTTAGTGGACAACGTCATCGAAAAGCACCTCCGTATTCGCCCGCGAGTCTCCTCGCGGGACCTTCTTCTTCAGCAGCACACGCGGCGACGATCGCCTCGGGTGGCAGCATGAACGTCGAGACTTGGGATCTCTCACCTTGTCCGGCTCGGGACGCCGGATCTTTCACTCCGTGAGCGGGCGGGAGCGACCGCCGGCGGTATTCCTTTCGTGAAGTTGCCGCTTCGTGTTTCCATTGAAGTCAAGAAGTAACAAACGTTCACCAAACAAACGCCGCGGGCGGCGTGTGGTCGGGGTGTCGAGGCTATCGGATCAAGACGGCCGGGAGTTCAGGATCCGTCGCGGGGGAGGCGGGGGAAAAAAACAAGCCCCCGCGTCCGGAGACGCGGGGGCTTTGGTCTGACTTAGTGGTGTCTAGAGGGTCCGGGAAGAGCCCGGACGGGGTAGGGGCTGCGTTGGGTTAGATGGTGCAGCCGGCGAAGGGGAGCTGGCCGGCCTGAGCGGCGAACCAGATGTTGATGAAGTCAGAGACGTCGGTCGAGTTGCTGACGCCGTCGCAGTTCACGTCACCGTCGACGTTGCCAGAGGTCTGGTCAGCGAAGAAGGTGTTGATGAAGTCCGACACGTCGGTGGAGTTGGCGATGCCGTCACGGTTCCAGTCGGCAACGCACTCGCACTCGTCCGGGATGCCGTTGGCGCCACCACGGGTGCCAGCAGCCGCGGCGTAATCGAAGCAGTCATCGCTGGTGCCGTTGGCGATGTCCTGGGCATCGTCGATGCCGTTCTCGTTGCAGTCAGCGCCGCCGCCGCCGCAGTTGTCGCCGGTGAGGGTGGCGACGTAGTTGTTACGGTTGCCAGCGCCGCAGCCGATCAGGCCGGCGAACTGGGGAGCAACGAAGAACCAGTGCTCGCCAGCGCCGACGGTGACGGTGACGGAGTAGGGCTGGCAGTCACCCGCGGGGAAGCCGAAGGGGTTGACGAAGCCGGAGATGTTGGCGCAGTCGCCGGAGCCCTCGAGGCCGGGCAGCCACTCGATGTAGCCGAAGAGGAAGGCGAACTCGGAGGCAACGGTGAAGGTGAGGGTCACGTCGCCGCCGGTGTCGTTGGTGAAGGAGTACCAGTCGGTGTCGCGGGTGAAGCCGTCGAAGGCGCCGGTGCCGCAGACGACGTCACCGCAGTTGATGCTGGAGAAGACGGGCGGAACGCTGTTGCAGCCGCCGTTGAAGGTGTCGGTGGGAACGCCGCAGTCGTCCTCACCCTCGGGGGTGCCGGAGCACTTGACGGCGCAGGGCTGGCCGCAGGTGAGCTGGTTGCGGTAACCGCTGGGGCAGCTGACGGGCACGGTGAAGTTCGGGCCCATGAACATGGCGTAGGTGCCGGGGCCGACGGCGCCGGAGATGGAGCCGGGCTGGCCGGCGAGGCCGGTGCCGAAGGCGACGATGCCGAGGCCGCCGCAGCCGCCGTTGAGGTCGATGATGAAGATGACCCACTCGAAGCTGGACTCGAGGACGGACCAGGTGAACTCGGTGGACTCGGTCACGGTGATCTGGTACCAGTCGGTGTCGCGGGTGAAGCCGTTGAACTCGCCGGAACCGCAGACGATGTCACCGCAAGCGATGTTGGAGTAGACCTCGGGGACGCTGTTGCAGCCGCCGTTGAAGAAGTCGGTCGGGACGCCGCAGCCGAAGCCGCCTTCGAACTCGCCCTCGGCGATATCGCCCTTGGCGCAAGTCACGACGATCGGCTCGCAGGCGGCCGCGCCGTCGCAGGCGAAGCCGTCGGAGGAGAGGATGAGCTCGAAGTCACCCTGGCTGCCGCCGAAGCCCATGACGAAGATCCAGTAGGTCTGGCCGGCGGTGGTGCAGAAGGAAGCGGTGGAGCGCCAGAACGGCGGGCTGAAGCCGGGCTCGGAGCAGACGCCGTCGTCGTCGTTGCCGGTGACGCAGAAGAGGTTGTCGCAGTCGGGGCCGCAGTACACCAGGAGCTTGGTGTCCATCGGCGTGTTGGGGGAGCAGGTCGTGGCGGTGATGGTGGTGCCATCGCCGACGATGGAGTACCAGACGCCGGGGCCGCCGCCGCCGGTGACGCAGGTGAAGGCGCCGGGGTCAGGCAGGGAGCCCTGGTTGGAGCCGAGGGTGCTGCTGGGGACCTCGAGAGCGATAGCGCCGGAGCACTCGTCGTTCTTGGGGAGGACAGCCTCAGCGCAGGTGACGGTCGCGCGGTAGCCGGAGGGGCAGGCGACGGTCTGGGTGAAGTTGGGGCCGACGAAGAGGGCGTAGGTGCCCGTGCCGCCGACGATGCCGGTGGCCGAGCCGGAGACGCCGGCGAGGCCGGTGGCGAAGGAGACGATGCCGAGGCCGCCGCAGCCGGGGGTCAGGTCGATGATGAAGATGACCCAGTCAAAGGCCGAGTCCTGCATGGTCCAGGTGATCTCGGTGGGGCCAGTGAGGTTGAGGAGGTACCAGTCGGTGTCGCGGGTGAAGCCGTCGAACTCGCCGGAGCCGCAGACGGTCTGGCCGCACTCGATGTTGGAGTAGACCTCGGGGACGCTGTTGCAGCCGCCGTTGAAGAAGTCAACGGGGACGCCGCAGCCGGAGCCGGACTCGAACTCGCCTTCGGAGACATCGCCCTTGGCGCACTCGATGACGATCGGCTCGCAGCGGGCAGCGCCGGAGCAGGCGAAGCCGTCGGAGGAGAGGATGAGCTCGAAGTCACCCTGGCTGCCGCCGAAGCCCATGACGAAGATCCAGTAGGTCTGGCCGGGGACGGTGCAGAAGGAAGCGGTGGAGCGCCAGAACGGCGGGTCGAAGCCGGGGGCGGAGCAGACGCCGTCGTCGTCGTTGCCGGTGACGCAGAAGAGGTTGTCGCAGTCGGGGCCGCAGTACACCAGGAGCTTGGTGTCCATCGGCGTGTTGGGGGAGCAGGTGGTCGCGGTGACGGTGGTGCCGTCGCCGGTGATGGAGTACCACACGCCGGGGCCGCCGCCGCCGGTGACGCAGGTCTGGGCGTTGGGGTCAGGCAGGGCGCCCTGGTTGGAGCCGAGGGTGCTGCTGGGGACGGTGACGGCCTGCGCGGTGGCGCAGTCGTCGTTGTCGGGCAGCTGGGCCTTGGCGCAGGCGAGGCTGACGGTGTAGTCGGTTTCGCAGGCGACGTTGCCGGCGAACTGCGGGCCCATGAACATGGCGTAGGTGCCGGGGCCGACGATGGCGGAGGTGCTGCCGGTGGAGCAGGCGGTGCCGCTCGCGGCGGAGAGGATGGTGAGACCGCCGCAGCCGGCGTTCAGGTCGATGATGAACAGCTGCCAATCGAAGTTGGAGCCGTCGCAGGACCAGGTGAACTCGGTCGGCTCGGTGACGTTGATCTGGTACCAGTCGGTGTCGCGGAAGGAGCCGTCGAAGGCGCCCGAGCCGCAGACGGTCTGGCCGCAGGCGATCGCCGAGTAGGCCTCGGGGACGCTGTTGCAGCCGCCGTTGAAGAAGTCAGAGGGGATGCCGCAGGGCTGACCCTCGCCCTCCTGCGACGCGCCCTTGGGGCAGTCGGCGCAGGACGGGGGCGGGGGGGTGCCGATGGTGAGCTGGAAGTTGCCCTGGGCGCCGCCGAAGCCGGCGACGAGGACGCGGTAGGTGGTCCCGAGGGTGGTGGCGACGGTGACCTGGGCCTGGAGGCCGCAGGTGTCGTCGTTGCCGGCGACGCAGGTGAGGCTGCCGCAGTCACCGGTGTAGACGTAGATCTTGCTGTCGTACGTGGTGCCGGCGCCGCAGGTGGTCACCGGGAGGGTGGAGCCGTCACCGACGAAGGTGAACCAGACGCCGCCGACGGAGAGGCTGGTGCCGCAGAAGGGGGGAACGGGCGACTCGGCGGTGGCGCCGATGGTGTCGCCGAAGTAGACATCGCCGATGTTGAGGGCGATGGCGCTGGAGCAGTTGTCGTTCGGCGGGGTGCCGCGAACGCCCTCGCCGCCGCTGGAGTAGCCCTTGGGCATCACCGGAGCGCGGTTGGAGGAGGTCGGAGCGCCGACCTTGGACTCGGTGACCTGGCCGGCCTTGCTGCCGGTGGTCATCTTGGGGGCGACCTTGGTCTCCGCCGGGGCGGCGGTACCGGTCGCGGGCTTGGCCTGAGCGCCGCCGACGTTGGTCGTCGACGGGGGCGTGGCGCCGGCGGCCGCGGTCATCGAGACCACGCCCGCCAGGGCCAGCAGCCGGAACGTGTTCCGACTCGTACAGTTCAACACTGAACACCTCCTCTTCGATGCTCCTGTTCTTTGCGATTGGAGCGCCGAAACGGGAATACAAACGACCCCCGGCTACGCCGCCGGAGGTCGCGTGTGCTACATCATTCGAACCCGTGCGCAGAGCGGCGACGGGAAACAACAACCCACAGAGTTGGGCCAAATCGTGTTGTGCCTCACTGCTCCCTCGTCCAGACACGTGTGGCCAGAATAAGACACGCGTGTACGTCTACTTATAGCCGATTTCCACGCCTCGCACAAGGCAACTGGTCAAAAACGATACCTGACATTATCCGAATTGTCAACCTCTGGCCAACCGAGGTGCTCATCGGTCCGTTCCGACGGGACAACCACCGGGCTAAGGGGGCGTACGGCTCGCCCGACCGTCAGCCCCCGCGCAACTTGAACGCCCGGACCAGCGTTTCGCTTGCGGCGGGGCCGTTTGCCCGCGGTGCGCGATGCCGAACAAAGACCGCTCTCGGGCTCGCGCACTCGGTGCATCCAGGCGGTCACGGCCTCGACAGTATTCCCTTATTCAGGCGGCGTTCAGATGAAGCGGAGGTTGCCCGCGAAATGATACGGATCACGCCTCAATCTCGTGCGAGAGGTAGTCGCAGGCGCAGACGGAGCGGAGCAGCACGGGCGTGAGCCGTTGCCACGCCTGGGCCCCGGCGTCGAGCAGGTGCTGGTAGCCCTCGTACGC
>JAESFG010000423.1_pt1 | contig 39620 bp, 31 predicted proteins | sample 9269371 | NCBI WGS metagenome assembly JAESFG01 (sample SAMN14506227, study PRJNA617093) | algae metagenome | isolation source: Aetokthonos hydrillicola CCALA 1050 (B3-Florida) and co-occurring... | place: USA: South Carolina | collected 2013-01-01 | reverse complement strand
AACCGAGCCGAGACACGGCCGTGGTCGTTCGCCTCGACCCGGCTCATCCTACTGCTGGACATCCTGGTCACCTTTACCCGGCAAACGACCGACCCTCAACCGAGAACCTCAACTTGAAACTACTGGATCCGGTATCAATCAGGATGGTACGGGAGTGAATTCCCGACCGGGGAATTCGCTCCCACGTCCGGTTCGCGCCGCGCCTCAGAACCGGCCGTCGGTGGCGCGCGGCGCGGAAGATAGGTCGCGCCGCGCGCGGATGCAAACCGATGAGGCCCGGTGGTTATGATTTTCTGGCATTTCGTCGTGTTTGGCGCCGCGGCGACTAACTGGCACAGCCGTTGCATTTGGGCGAAATACGCTCGTAGCGAGTGCAGACCGCGGTTGTGATCGGGGGCGTCCGGACCGCCCCCGATCCGAGTCCGGTTTTTCCACCCAACCCTTTGCAACGGAGAGAGACCATGGCCAGCGTCGTCAAGAACACGGACAGCTCCAGCCTGTCGGAAGTCATCGACCGCATCCTCGACAAGGGCATCGTGATCGACGCCTGGGTGAAGGTGTCGCTCGTCGGCATCGAGCTCCTGTCGGTCGAGGCCCGCGTGGTGATCGCGTCGGTCGAGACGTACCTGAAGTACGCCGAGGCGATCGGCCTGACCGCGACCGCCGCGACCCCGGCCTGATAGCGCCCCTCGGCTCCGCCCGCGGCCCCTTGGGCCGCGGGCGGCCGTCGCCGATCCCAACCCAGGAGACGACCGATGGCGTTCCTCGCCGAACACGTGAAGAAGTTGACGGACGACCTCCGGACGACGGCCGCGGCGCGGGCGTCCGCCCTCAAGGGGGTCCGCGAAGAGGTCGCGCGGGTGCGGGCCGAGGCCCGCTCGCTCGTGGCCGGGGCGCGGCAGGCGGTCGCGGCCGACGCGGAGAAGCAGAAGGCCGCGCGGGGCGCCGGGCGTGCGGCCCGCACGGCCCACGTCGGCGGGCTGCTGGCCGGGTTCGCTCGGGCCCGCACCGCGCGCGGCGCGGCCCTCCGCGAGAAGCACGCCGCGGACCGCGCGACGCGGGCCGCCGCCGTCGCGGCGCTGCGGGCCAAGGCCCAGGCGATCCGCGAGGAGTTCGCCAACGACCGGCAGCTCGCCGCGAAGGTGTGGCAGGGCCTCCGCGCCGAGACCCGCTGAGCCGCCCGCCGGGCGGAGCGCCCGGCGCCGGTTCCGTCCCCTTCGACCCCATCTCAGAGGAATGCCCGTGCGTCGCGACGAACTGACGGCCCTCGCGCCGAAGCGCAAGGCCGACTTCGTGGACTCCACCGCCGTCCGCGGGTGCGCCGACCGCGCCCTGTTCTACCTGCGGGCCGGCTACCCGGTCCACCTGAGCGGCCCGGCCGGGACCGGCAAGACCACCCTGGCGATGCACATCGCCGCCGAGCTCGGCCGCCCGGTCATGCTCATCCACGGCGACGACGAGTTCGGCAGCTCCGACCTGATCGGCGGCGAACTCGGCTACCGCTCAACCAAGGTGGTGGACAACTTCATCCGCAGCGTCGTCAAGAAGGAAGAGAACGTCTCCAAGACGTGGGTGGACAACCGGCTGACGACCGCGTGCAAGTACGGCCTCACGCTCATCTACGACGAGTTCAACCGGTCGCGGCCGGAGGCGAACAACGTCCTGCTGAGCATCCTCGAGGAGCGGCTGCTCGAACTCCCCTCCGGCCGGTACGGCGAGGGCTACCTCCAGGTCCACCCCGAGTTCCGCGCGATCTTTACCAGCAACCCGGAGGAGTACGCCGGCGTCCACAAGACGCAGGACGCACTACTCGACCGGATGATCACCCTCCGCATGGGTGCGTTCGACCGCGACTCCGAGGTGGCGATCGCGATCGCCAAGTCGGGGCTGTCGGCCGAGGCCGCGGCGAAGGTCGTCGCCATCGTCCGAGCGGTCCGGGCGCTGCCGTCCGAGTCGGCCCCGACCGTGCGGGCGTGCATCATGATCGCCCGGCTGACGGCCCTCCGCGGCGCGCAGGTGGACGCGTCCGACCGCGCGTTCGTCGAGATCTGCCACGACGTGCTGAGCCGCGACGCGGCCCGCTCGGCGGACGGCACGTCGGCGCTCGACGGCCGGCTGCCCGAGATCATCGCCCAGGTGTGCGCGCCCGCCCCGGTCCGAACGCGGGCCGCCGGGCCGCAGACCGTTACGCCGCTGGTTGCCCCGATCCACTCGCTGTGAGGACCGCCCCGTGCCCGCCCCGAAGATGCGCTCGCTGCGGAGTATCCGGACCGTCCGCTCGCTGGTGGACGGGCGAAAGGCCCGCAGCCGGGCCGGCGCGCTGCTAGAGTTGTCCGCGCTGGCCACCGAGAAGGAACTGCTCACCCGCGAGCTCGACCGCTGGCACCAGCGGAAGCGCGAGATCGAGACGCGCCTGGCCGAGATCGCGGAGAAGGAGCAGCGGCTGGAGGTGGCCGCCAAGGCGCCGCCGGCGGCCGCGCCGGCCCCGGGGGCCGTGCCCGGCGAGCTGAAGGTGAAGTCGTTCGAGTATTGAGGAGGCGGTTGGCGATGCCCGAGCCCGGACGCTACCTGTACGCCGTGATCGACGACCCGGCGCCGTGCGAGTTCGGCCCCATCGGGATCGACGGGTCGGCCGTCTACACCCTCCCCGAGGGGGCGGTCGCGGCCGTCGTCAGCGACGTGCCGAACAAGAAGATCCGCCCGGAGCGGCGGAAGGTCGCCGCCCACCACCAGGTGCTCAAGGCGCTGATGGCCGGGCGGACCGTGCTGCCGATGGCGTTCGGGGTGATCGCCGACGGCCCGGACGCGGTCCGCGGCATTCTGGCCCGCAACGCCGAGGCGTTCGCGTCCCAGCTCGCCCGGTTCCGCGGCCACGCCGAGATGGGGCTGAAGGTCACCCTGAACGTGCCGAACGTGTTCGAGTACGTGCTGAACGCCCACCCCGAGCTGCGCCAGCTCCGCGACCGCGTGTTCGCCCCGGGCGCCAACCCCGGCCCCGAGGCCAAGATGGAACTCGGCCGCCAGTTCGGGCACGCCGTGACCGCCGACCGGGCCGCGGCCGTCGCCCGCGTCCTGGAGGTGCTCCGCCCGGTCGCCTCCGAGGTCAAGGAGGAGGCGCCGAAGGGCGAGACGGAGGTCATGAACCTCGCCTTCCTGGTCCGGGCCGACGCGGCCGCTGCGTTCGACGCCGCGGTGACGGCGGCGGCGGCCAAGTTCGGCGAGGAGTTCGCGTTCGCGCTGTCCGGCCCGTGGCCGCCGCACAGCTTCGTCGAGCCCGGCCTGGACGCCTCACCGGAGACCCCGTGATCCTCATCGACGACCTGCTGTTCGCGCCCATCACCGGCCTCGTCGCGCTCGCCCGCGAGTTGCAGCGGGCCGCGCTGGAGGAGCAGAAGCAACTCGCCGCGGCCACCCGGCAGGAGCTTGCGGACCTGTACCGCGCGCTCGAAACCGGCGCGGTGACCGAAGAGGAGTTCGACCGCCGCGAAGGCCCGCTGCTCGACCGCCTCGACGCGCTGGAGGCCGAGGGCGAAGGTGGCGACGAGGCCGAAGAGGCCGAAGAGGCCGAAGAGGTCGAGGAATAGCCGACCCGCCGGCCCTCCGTGAGTTATACTGAGATATCCCACTCATACTTTAGCCCGAGGTGGCCATGCCCGCCGCCGAAGACGTCCGTACGCCGCCGCAGTCCGCCAGCGGTCACACGTCCCGCGCGCTCGGCGTCCTGCTCAAGATCGCCGACAACTACCGGGCGCAGAACTCGACCCGGCAGGCGATCGAGATGTACTTCGACATCCTCGCCAAGTACGGGCACCTGCCCGAGGTGGGCGGCGTCCGCGACCGCATCCTGGCGATCGCCGAGGAGTACGAGACGCGGGGCGACTTCCGGCAGGCTCGCGCCCTGTGCGAGCGGCTGCTGTGAGCGAGTCGGTCCAAGTCGTCGCCGACCCGGACGACGGCGTCGCCCTGTGCGACGTCCTCGACCGCGTCCTGACGAAGGGCGTGGTGGTCACCGGCGAGGTGGTCATTTCCGTGGCCGACGTCGATCTGCTGTACGTCGGACTACAGTTGGTGTTGAGTTCCGTCGAGACGATGCGGGCGGCCCGCCCGGCCGCGGGGTGACTGCGTGGACGTTTCCGCCGCTCTCGCGCCGGCCGGCCGGATCGAGCTGAACCCGGACAACGTGAAGAAGGGGCTCGGCCGGCTGGTGCTGACCCTGGTCGAGCTGCTCCGCGAGTTGCTCGAACGCCAGGCGGTGCGCCGCATCGAGGGCGGGTCGTTGGCCGACGACGAGGTCGAGCGGCTGGGCCTCACGTTCATGCGGCTGGCCGAGCAGGTGCAGCGGCTGAAGGCCGAGTTCGACCTGACCGACGAGGACCTGAACCTCGACCTCGGCCCCCTCGGCCGGCTCCTGTGAGGTGACGCCCGTATGGCCGGTTCCCCGAAGATGACGCACGCGGTCCAGTCCGCGACCCTGGCCGACGTCCTGGAGCGCATCCTCGACAAGGGTCTGGTGATCGCCGGCGACATCAAGATCAAGCTCGTGGACATCGAACTGTTGTCGATCCAGATCCGCCTGCTGATCGCCTCGGTCGATAAGGCGAAGGAGATCGGGCTGGACTGGTGGTCGAACAACCCGTTCCTGAACACGCAGAAGCCCGCCCCGGTGTTGCCGGAGGCCGAGCAGGAGTTGGCCGCCCTGCGCGAGCGCGTCCGCGTGCTGGAAGCGGCGGCCGCCGCGCCGCTCCCGGACCGCCGCCCCGGCTGATCGCTCTCTCGCGGGGTCACGGCCCCGTCGCAGTTCGACCGGTTGTACGCGGGTGCCGCCCGACGCGGGTGTCGGGTGGAGGTGTGGTTCGCCGGCAGCCTGCGGACCGGCCGCGTCCAGACCATCCGCCGGTGCGAGTACCTCACCGGCGGATGTACATACCTGGGATGCGTAGGAGTTGGGGGCGGAGTCGCGCGGGCCGAGACCCGGACGTTCCGATCGCTCCGCTGTCAGCGGAGCGGGGAGAGGTCGAACGTCCGGGTCTCGGCCCGCCGTTCGTCCGACCGAACCTCAACCAGAAGTGCGGGTTTGGACAGGCGCGTCTTGGGGCCGGCGTCGGCGAACGCTAACGACTCGACGCGGCCGCGGACGGACGGAAGGGGGCCGATCTCCCGGCCGCTGGTGGCGTCCCACAGCCGCAACTCGCCGGCCGCCGTTCCGCTCGCCAGGAACCGTCCGTCCGGGGAATACGCCACCGCCGAGATCGCGGCCGGACCGGTCGTCGTGCGGAACAGTTCGGTCCCATCCGGGACCGACCAGCACCAGAGCCGGCCGTCCGGGCCGCCGGCCGCGAGCCGCTTCCCGTCGGGGGAAAACGCGGGAACCGCGTGCCCCTTGGCCGGTCCGGCGACCGCCGTCTTGACCACCTTTTTCGACACCCCCTCGGCGTCCCAGAGGGTAACGTCCGCTCCCACCGCGGTCGCGGCCCAACGCCCCTCTCGCGAGAGGGCGACGGCCGCAACCCGCTTGTCCGGCGCGAGCGCCACGGGGGCGAGCGCCGGCTTGCTCGTCTTGTGCAGCCAGACGCCGCCGCCCGCCCCCGACACGGCCAGGGTCGAGCCGTCCTTCGACACCGACAGGTCGGCCGCCCCCCCGTTCCCGGGCCGAGTCAACTTCTCCCACCCGTCGGCACCGGGCGCGAAGACATCGGCGCCGACCTGACACGCCGCCCACTTGCCGGTGTCCGTCGAGGTCACCAGCGTGACCTTCGCGCCGCTCGCGAACTTGAACTCGTCGGACGGCCCGCCGAGCAGCCGGTTGATCGCGCCGGCGTCGCCCCCGAGGAGGTCCACGACGGTGTGCCCGTCGGTGAAGGAGACCGAGCCGAGTGGGACCGCCGCGTCCGTCTCGACGGTCACCTTCGCGAGGGCGGCCAGGGTGTCGAGCTCCTTGGCCTCCGGGGCGGTCGGTTGCAGCCCGCGGGCGGCCGCCACCGCCTGCCCGGCCCGGTCGCCGGTTCCCGTCTGGATGAACCGCGCCGCGGCCACCTTGTACGCCGCGGCGGCGCCCCGCGTGTCGTTGGCGCTGTGGCGGGCCTTCGCCAGGTCCCAGGCGACGATCGGGGATTCGGGGAACGTCGGGTCGAGCCGGCGAACCTCCCGCTCGGCGTCCAGGGCCAGGGTCAGTTGGCCGATGGCGCTGCGATAATCCCCGGCCGAGCCCCACACCTTCCGCGCCGCGTACAACTCGCCCAGCACGACCCGGAACGCGTACACCTGGAGCCAGTCCTCCTTGCGCGGCTCCTTGGCGCGCAGAGCCTCGCGCAGTCGCTCCGTCTTTCCGTCGTAGAGGATGTCGATGTACTTGGGGAACAGTACCGCGTCGTCGAGGCCGCCGGCCCGCCGGCCGATGAGGTCGGCCGCCCGCAGCGCCGGCGCCACGGCCGACGGGTCGAGGACGAACGCCGCGGTCAGCCGCGCGAGGGCGGCCCGGGCGTTCCCCTCCGGGGCGCGCTTGGCGGCCGACTCCCGGGCGTACCACTCGCCGGCCCGCGCGAGCAGGGCGCCGGCGTCCCGGGCCGCCCGCTCGTCGGCGCCGAGCCAGTCCGTCCACTCCGGCAGCGCCGCGCGGGCGTCGGCCGATTCGCGGCAGAGCGACCGCTCGTCGCCCTTCCCGCGGCCGGGCGCGAACGTTTCGTCCGTCATGATCCGGGCGAACGTCGGCAGCACCGCCTTCGTCACGGCCGGGCTCAGCCCTTCGAGCCACTTCCGGTCGTCCTCGTAGGTGGCCGGGGTCGCGGTCGCCGCGAGGACGCGGACGACGGCGGCCCGCACGTCGGCGCGGTCCCGGTCGCCCCACGCCTTGACGAACGCCCCGAGTTGCTTCTTCGCCAGGGCCGGCTGCGCCCCATCGGGAGCGGTCAGGGTCTCGATCAACCGGCGGGCCTCCCCGAACTGGGGCTCTTTCTCGCTCAGCAGGATGCGGGCGACCGCGTCGGCGGAGCGGGCGTACCCCGGGCGCAGGCGGACCGACTTCCAGTACTCCGCGTAGGCCGCCGGGGGCGCGGGGTTGTCGTCCCCGGCCTGCTTCTCCAGCGCCCGGGCGTAGTTCGCGTGGTAGACGAAGGCGTCCGGGCCGGTCGGGTCGGGAACCTTGCGGAAGGTCTCGACCGCGTCGCCCCACTTCTCCGCCCGCAGGTACCGAACGCCGAGGTTGTTGCACGCCTGCTCGTACACCGCCCCGAGCCGCGCGGTCGGGTCGGCCGCCAGCGCGAGGACGTCGCGGTAGGCCGCGACGGCGTCGGCCCCGCGGTCGAGCCGGTCGAGGGCCAGCGCGTGGGCGAAGGCGGCCCGCGCGCGGTCGGTCGCGGACCGGCCGGCGGCCGCCCCGCGCGCGGCGGCGAACGCGTCCGCCGCCTTCGCGTGGTCCCCGGCCTCGACCGCGGCGGACCCGGCCCGCATCTGGTCGTCGAACTTGTCCGCCCGCGCCGTCCCGGCCGCCGCGGCCAGCAGCACCACCCAACCCCAATTCTGCGCTCGCATCGGTCGCCCCCGCGGTGGAACGGTTACCCGTTGTACTCGGTGCTGACAGAAACCTGGTCCTGGCGCTCCTTCAGCCAGATGGTGCGGTGCTCCAGCGGCCACTGGGCTGGGGGCGCCTGGTAGGTGAGGATCAGGTACTTCTGGGCGCCCGGCCCCCAGAACGACCCGACCCCCAGGCAGGTGGACGGGTTCCACGGCCCGTTCGGCCCGGCGCTCGACTCGATGTCGAAGACCGACCGGGCGTACCGCCGAAACCGGTCCGGCCCCTGGAGCGGCACGACGATCTGCCCGCGGTTCAGTCCCGGCGCGGGCACCACGCCCTGCGCGACGGGGACGGCCCGGGCCTTCTTCCAGTACTCGCCCTCCTTGACCTCGAACCGGCTCTGGACGCGGCGCGTCACCACCTCGGCCAATTCCTTCCCCTTGGCCAAGACGGTCGTGGCGTACTCGCCGCGGCCGAACGCCTCCAGCTCGTCCATCTCGATCCGGCGGCCGCCGCCCGGCACTTCGAGCGTCAGGGCGAACCGGAGCTGGCGGACCGAGACCGCCTCATCGGTCTCGGACAGGGTCACCGTCAGGAGGGGGACGTCGGCGTTCCGCGGCGCCCGGGCGGGGCGCAGGTTCCAGAACACCAACTGCTGGTCGAACATGTCGATCAGCAGGCGGTCCAGGCCGTCGGTGCCGAAGTTGTCCTTGCCGAGCTGGGCTTGCAGCTCCGGGGCGGCGTACACCACCCGGACGTCGACCGGTTGCCAGACCGGGCCGGCGGCCGCGCCCGCGGCGGGCGCGGCCAACCCGATGACAAGTCCCGCCAGACCGCGCAGGAGCATGGCCCCCTCCCGTGTCACTTGAGGTACAGAGTCAGAACCTGAACTAACTCGCCGAGGTCCCTCGGCCGCTCGGTCCGCGCCTCGGCCGGCGACTTCAGTTCCCGGGGCTTGCCGTCCTCGTACAGGGTCACCCGCACCACCGCGCCGGGGGCGAGCGGGCGCGCCAGGGCCGGGTCGCCCTTCGGGTGCCGGACGAACCGGTCGAACCGGGCATCGGCCGTCGTCGGCCAGTCGGCCTTGGCCCTCTCGTCCGGGACGCGGACCCCGTCTGCCGGCTCGCACCCGACCCAGACCGCGTGCCCGTCGAAGTCGCACCGGGCGACTTCGGCTCCGTCGACGGCGACGGCCAGTTGGAGGGTGTTGGGGTACTTCTCGGCCTTGTCGGCGAGGTGCTTTTCGGTGGCGATCAGCACGACCGGGCGGAGGAAGTCGCGCGGGTACTCGAGTTCGTACTCGCCCGCGCGGTGCCACGGCGTCAGGGCGAGCGCCCGCTTCGGAACCCCCTCGGCCGCGACCACCAACGGGCGATCCCCGCGCGGCGGGGTCCGCCGGGTGAAGTACAGCGTACCCTTCGACTCCAGCGTTTGAGGCGCCGGCGCCGCGCCCTCCGAATAGACGGCCACGCGCGCCCCCGCCCCGGACTGGTCCTTGACCCGGAAGCCTCCGAACCACAGGGACGCGACCACGAGGGTCACGAACGCGATCCCGAGCCACCGGTAGTACGACCGGGTCGAGAGTCGAACGGTCAGCCCGGCCGCGACGTCTTTCAGCCACCCCTCGGGGATGAGCTTGGTGACGAAGCCGAGGACCGCACCGACGACGGTGACGGCGATACCGCCCAGCAGCCACGCGCCGGATTCGCCGAACAGGCCGGTGTACCGTGCGAGCCACCACCCGCCCAGGATCAGAACCAGGGCCAAGGTGGCGACGTTGGCCACGAACCGCCACGTCGGACGCGGAGTTGGGGGTGGGTTCGACACGCAGTACTCCATTCAACCGAATGTCCGGTCGCGTTTTGGCGTCGTTCTTCTCATTACATCCGAGGTTTCACCGGTTACAAAGCCGCGGCCGGCCGACTCCTACACTCGCGCAGATGCGCGACCTCGGCGCCGTGGGTTCGCCTACACCCATTACGTGGTACGGCGCGACTTTTTCGACCTGTCGGCATCAATTTCCTGCGGGCGCGCGGGTCGTCCGTCAGGTGGTGCCGGGCGGGTCGCCGCCGGGCAGCGCCACCGGGCACGCCCCCGCCTCCCACTGCCGGTCCCACACCCCCCGACCGACGAACGACGACACGGCCTGGTAAACCAGCTCCACCTTTCGCCAGTCGGTGGCCACCTCGCCCAGCCGCATGAGCGTGTAGATGCCCTCGCCGAGCGTCCGGTTGACGGGGTCGAACAGGCGGCCGTACCCGGCGTCGCAGTGGTGGCGGGAGAAGTCCCAGTCGTGGATCAGGTACGCCTTGATGTACGCCCACGGGTTGATGTCCGGGATCACCCACGCGGCCCGCGGCACCGACCCGCCGTCGGTGATCATGTGCCCGGGCTGAATCCGCTCGCCGGTCGAGCGCACGAACCGGAACGGGTCGGCCCGGTCTGGGGTGTAGAGGTAGTCGCGGCCGCCCCGCGGGGTGAGGTGCCGGGCCGGGTCGAACACACCCTCGAACCGCCCCTCCAGATCCCAGGCGACGCCGAAATTCGCCTTGTACCGGCGGAACCACCATCCGTCAAAGCTGGACGGATCGGCGAACCGGCCGGCGAACGAGATCAACTCCGGCCCGCCGGCCCGCGGCATCGGGGCCACGCCCGCCTCGGCCGCCAAGACCTTCTTCTGGAGGTCGAGCGCGGTCGGGGTGACGGCGCGGACGAGCGGCTCCAGTTCCGCGGCCGACACCCGCGAACACCGCAGTACGTTGCCCAACCCCGCGGCGACCATCCGCGCCGGCTCGGCCGGAACCGCCCCGACCTCGCGCAAGGGCGCGGCGGCCTCGTCCACCACCGGCACGCCTTTCTCGGCGCCGGCGTCCGCTCCGACGGCCCCGCAGGCGGGCGGTTCGGGGGCAGCTTCGCCGTCGCGGGCCGGCGGAGCCGGTTCGGGCGGTTGCGCGATCGTAACGGTCACCCCGACCGCGCCCGTCGTCGGGTCGAGGGTGATGTCCGACAGGGTGATACCGGAGTTCGGCCCGCCGGGGAACGACGTAGACACCAGCCCGGTATCGGATACCGCGTCGCGCCGCGTCGCGCCGGGGAACGGGTCGCCCGAATCGCCCTGGTTGAGGTACGCCGACAGCTCCAAGTCCTGACGGCCGTCGGCCTGGACGAGCTGGAGCGCCGGACGGGACGGCGCGTTCTGATCGCGGGACAGGTCCACCCGCCACACGAGCAGCCCCTCGCCGGGGAGGCGGTCGTCGAAACCGGCGCGGCGGCGGTTCTCCAGCAGAAGGAATTGCGTCGGGCCGAAGTGCGGGCCGACGACGCGGTACACCGTCCCTCCGGTCGGCGAGTACGGGGCGATCTCGAGCCGCCGCGTCGCATCGACCGTCTCGACGCGGACCCACCCGTGCTGCGACTTGTGCAGCCCCATCGGGTGCGCCGGGCGGGCGCCGCCGTCGCCGTTGTACGAGCCGCCGGCCATCAGGTCCCACCGCCCCGAACCGGCCCACTGCACCCCGTCGTCCCCGCCGTTGGGGTCGTAGTAGTCTTCCCACTGGAACGCCAGGTGGCCCAGCTCGTGCGCGCACACCCCCAGCAGACAGTCCTCCGGCACCGTGAGGTACGTGGCGGCGGCGAGGTTCGGCCCCACGTCCGCCGGGGTCCGCAGGTCCCACTTGTGCGACCAGATGGCGCCCCCGACCTCGGCCGGATCGTCCAGCACTTCCGCGCCGCGGCCGGCGTGGACGATGAACAGCCCGGTGATGGTGCCGGTGCCGAGGGCGTCGAGCGCCGGGTCGAAGGCGACGCCGGCGGCCACCGCCGCGGCCACCGCGTCCTCCGCCATGCGGCGGGCGTTGCGCGGGTACGCCCCGCGGGTGCCGGAGGTGCCGGCGGCGTAGTACGACAGCGGGCTCGGCAGCCGGAGCCACCCGTGGACGGTCCCCGACACATCGACCGCCCCGCCGCTCACCTCGCGGAAGTAGTCCCGCAGGCTTCCGGTCGGGTACACGCGGTCGGAGAACAGCAGGTCCTCATACCGCCGCGCCGGCCGGGTGCCGGGCTGGTCGGGGAAGTCGACGAGCAGCACGACGATCCGGAGCGGGCCGGCGAGCGGGAGCCGCGGGACGGACACCATCATCGGCCCGCCGGCGGGGGCGACCGCCACCGCCCCGTCGTCCATCCCGTCGGTGTCGGCGGCCGGGTCGGAGTAGCCGACGGCGCGGATGAACTGACGGAACGTCAGCCCGTACGGCTTGCCGTCGCGGACGTAGTCCATGAACAGCCGGGTCATCACGTGCGGGGCCGGCGGGACGAGGCGCGGGCGTGTCATCGGGCGCTCCTGGGAAGGGGTCGGATCGGCCACGTCCGATCGACCGTGCGAGAACGAAAGATCGCGGCGCCGCTCACGCGTGGTTGAGCAGCACCAGGCATTCGGACGGCCCCAGCCCGCGGACCTCGACGAACGCCGTCCCGTCGGCGGCGCGCCGCACCGGCAGCTTCGACCCGACCGCGTGCGCCGCCGCCAGCCCGGCCGCCTCGGCGGTGTTCAGCACGACCGTCAACTCGCCCCCGGCCGGGTTGAGCTCGGCCGACACCACGACGTCGGCCCCGCGCGGCTCGTTCCCGTGCGGGTTCAGCACGCACACCGCCTCCTCGTCGTCGAGCACCCGCGACCACGCGACCACCTCGCCGGGGCCGTGAACGGCGAACGGGCGGCCGAGGAACGCGGTCGGGCGGAGGTACTGGCGGCCGACGCGGAGCGGGCGGTACTTCTTCCGCGCCGCGGCCATCGCGGCGATCCGGCGGTAGGTCGGGAACGCCGGGTCGAAGCAGTGGCGGCCGGCGGTGCCGAACGGCCCGAACCCCGGCTCGCCCGGGTCCGCCCCGCCGGCCCCGATCCCCGCCCGCCCGGCCTTCCGCGGGTGGCTCGGGCCGAACATCGCCTCCCGCAGGAAGCGGTCGCTCCGGCCCCACTCGGGCAGGTACTGCCGCTCGCCCGCCTCCGGCCCGGCCAGCGCCTGCTCCGTCCCGTAGTAGACGCACGGGATGCCGAGGGTGAAGAACTGGAGGGCGACGCCGGCCGCCACCTGGTGGTCGGATGCGGCGTCGGCGGAGAACCGCACCTTCTGGCCGAACACGTGGTCGTGGTCGTCGAGGATCGAGACGTGGTGCCGGCCGAGGTTGCGCCGCGACCCGAACACCGCCGCGGCGTCGAACCCGCCGAAGTAAGCCGCCGGGTGGACCAGCCCCTTCGCCACCCCGGTCAGCGTCAGCCGCATCTCGCCGATGTCGAGCGCCGCGTTCAGGTTCATGCCCAGCACGTCCAGGTACCGGCTCTGGGCGAGGTCGCCGCCGGCCACCTCGCCGACCAGGAAGAAGTCGTGCTTGCCCAGCCGGGCCGCGTACTCCTTGATCGCCCCGCAGAAGTTCCGCCCCTGCTCGAACGACACGTGCTTGAGCGTGTCCAGCCGGAACCCGTCGCAGTCGGTCAGCGCGATCCAGTGGGCGTAGCACTTGACCAGCAGGTCGAGCGTGCGCGGGTCGGCGGCGCCGGGGCCGGGCGGGTCGAAGTTGAAGTCGCGGAGGGACAGGAAGTCGGTCCGCTTGTGCTCGGCGCGGCCGTCGTCCAGCGCGCCGGCGCCGAGGTCGCCGGCGCCGGCGCGGGTGTAGCACGCGCGGTCCTGGAGCTCGCGCGGCCACACCCCGTCGTCCGGGCCGGGGGCGTCGTCGCGGAGGGCGTCGTCGCGGTCCCGCCACGCGGTGTCGGGGTAGAAGCCGGGCCACGGCCGATACGCCGGCTGCTCCCGCCGCTCGCCGCCGACGCGGTAGTCGAAGTTCGCGCCGGAGTGGTTGAAGATGACGTCCAGGATGACCCGCAGCCCCGCGGCGTGCGCCGCCGCGACCAACTCGACCAGGTCCTTCCGCGTGCCGAACCGCGGGTCGACGTCGAGGAAGTCCTGGATGCCGTAGCCGTGGTAGGAGTCGAGGTGCCCGCGCTGCTTGAACACCGGGCCGACCCAGATGGCCGTCGCCCCGAGCCGCGCGAGGTAGTCGAGCTTCGAGGCGATCCCGCGGATCGTCCCGCCCTGCCAGCGGTCGCCGCCGGACCGCGCCCACCGGTCCCACCGCCACCCCGCCGCCCCCGCCGGCGCGGGCCGGGCGGCCGCGCGGTCGGCGCGGTCGAGCGGCGGGCGCGACGCCTCCGCCCCGTCGCTGAACCGGTCCGGCAGGAGGAAGTACAGCACCTCGTCGCGCCAGTCGGTCGGCGACGGATGATAGCCGCCGGCCGGCGCGCGGGGGAGGTCCCGCAGGGCGGGCGGGCGGGCGCCGGCGAGTACATCGTCACGAAACGTCATGGGGCCTGCCAGGTGGTTGCGGTCAGCGGACCCGCCGCCCGCCGGCGCGGGCGGCCGTCGCCGGGTCGTTGCGGTCGGCCCGCCAGCCGGGGTGATGGAAGTGGACGACGAAGTCGCCGTTGTACGACGCGACCGCCTCGGCGAAGACGAGCCGGCCGATCCGCTTCCAGTCGGTAATCGTCCGCCGCTGATAAAACAGCGGCCCGCGGGTCGCGCCGGTGTCGGACACCTCCACGTGGAACACCAGCCGGCGCCGCGGTTGCGGGTCGCCGGGGTCGTAGATCTGCGCCAGCACCTCGTCGCGGAAGTCGAGCTTGTCCCCGGGAACCCTCGGCTGGCCGGCGTCTACCAGCAGGCGGAGGAACTCCGGGGCGCGGGTCCGCTCGCCCGCCGCCAGGCCGAGTTCTGCGATCTCGTAGAGCTGGCGGAACGTCGGGTTGACGTCGGCCCGGCGGAACACGAAGCCGGTCACGGCCAGCATCGCGAACACCACCGGCCCGCGCCGCCACGCGTGCGTGTCCGGGGCGTTGCGGAGTTCCGCGTCGTTGATGTGCGCCACCCCGGTGCCGCCGAAGTCCTCCTGGGTGATCAGCCCGGCCGGGCGGTACCGGCGCGGGTCGTCGGGGTCGGTCGTCGGGTACAGCTTGCCGACCAGCGACAGCGACCGCGGGTCGCCGCGCCGCACCCCGCCGCCGGCCGAATAGCGGGCGATCATCAGCCCGCGACTGCCCTGCCGGAAGTGGCCGGTGTACGGGGTCGGCTCCGTCACCTCCCACGTGCCGGTCAGGCACACGCCGTTCGGGTGGAGCAGGCGGCGGACGCCCTTGCCGTCCGGTCCCCAGCGGAGGTCGGCGTGCGAATCCACCGTTCGCCGGGCCGCCCGTCCGAACGGGTAGCTCGCGCGGAACGCGCGGCGGACGAGGTCGCGGAGGCCGAGCGGGTACTCCGGCAGCCGTGCCCGCCCCGGCCCCGGCCAGACGTCGTAGTACCGCGAGCCCGCGAACAGCGCGTCGCGGACCTCCCGGAAGGTCGAGCCGGTGTACCCGCGGTCCTCGGGTGTGACCGCCTGCTCTCCCGCATAGGCGGCGAGCGGGTCGCGCGCGTCGGCACTCACGGCTGCGGCCCTCCCGGGGCGGGGAGCGGCGCGGGGGCGGGCGGGAGCGGGTCCGGGCGGCGGGCGGCGAGGTACTGCCGCGTGACCCGGCGGAGCCGGCGGACCGTCCACAGGTACAGCCCCCACGGGAGCAGAACGAACGCCGCCCCGCCGACGGCGATCACGACCAGGAGCATGCGGCTCCGCTCCGTCAGCCGCGGCGGCACGGCGGGCGTCCCCGGCGGGTGCGGGGCGGCGAGGTACGGGAACGTGTCGGAGAACTCCTTGTCGTTCCGGCTCGGCCGCCCTCCGGGGAACGTCGCCGACCGCGGGTGCGACTGCGAAAGCTCGAACAACTGGCAATCCCCCTGTCTGCACGTCAGGTCGGCGACGTCGTCTTCGAGTTGCCGCCCGTTGGGGTACTTCGGCTCGCGGCGGCGGGTGTAGTACATGACATCCGGGTGGACGTCGAACGGGCGGATGGCGAACGCCGGCGCGATGCGGACGCGGAGGAAGTCGTCGATCAGCCCGGGGTTCTCCCGCCGTTCGTTGATCGCCCGGACGTGGTCGCGGGGGTGGAGGTCGTTCAGAAAGTCGAACCGCGGCAGCTGGGTCCGCTGGCTCCGGCCGACGTGGTCGATCTGCGTCGCCCGGTGGTGCGAGGTCGCCCAGAACAGGAAGTCCTGCTGACCGGGGAACGCATCCAGGGGGACGCTAACCACGACCGCGATCACGTTGGTGCCGAAGAACTGCGGGAAGATGAACGGGTCGTCGTGGACGCCGGCGTGCCACCGCACCGCACGCGCGCCGCCCTCCTCCCGCTTGCGCCACTCGCCCGCCTCCCGGACCGAGAGCGACTTCTCCTTGAACGTCGCGTCCGGGTTCAGGACGAACTCGAGTTTGACGTCCTCGCCGATTTCCTCCGGCGCCTCGACCGTGCCGCCGTACCGGGCGAGGTTGGGGTCGCCGTCCCGGAACGTCCGCTCGGTCGCCGAGTGCAGGTCGATGTGGATCCGGTAGGTGAACTGATCCAGCCCGTCGTAAGGCGGCGGGGCGGTGAGCGAGCGCCGCACGCAGAGGATGAAGACGAGGCGGTTCGCGTCGGCGTGGCCGACCGGGACGAGCGCGTCCGGCGCCCCGTTCTTACCCGGCTGCCGGACGCGGCGCTCGAAGTCCTTGGCGGGGAACGCGAACAGGTCGGTGATCCCGCCCTCGAGGCGGTCGAGGCGGATCGGGTCGGCGTGATCGGACGCGACCGCCGGCGGCACCGCCGGGCCGGCCGCCAGGGCCGCGAGCGCCAACCCGGCCGCGAGGCGAGAGCGGTTCATTTCTTTTCCCCCGCGGGGGCGAAGACGTTCGCCCCGATGTGCTCGCCGAGCGCGCGGTAGCTCTCCCACTGCGGCTCGTCGAACACCTGGTCGAGCGTGGTTTCGTTCGGGAAGTCCGGGTGCGTGGCCGCGTAGTTGCGCACGTCTGCTGGTTCGTCGCCGGTCACCGTCGCCTTCAGGTACAGCACCCAGGTGTGGGTGCGGGCCAGCCACGGGTCGCCGTCGAAGTCCGCCGGCGGCCGGGGGTAGCGGACCAGCAGCAGCGCGGCGTGCGCGGGCGACGGCTGCCCCGGCGGGGTGAGCAGGCGGGACACCGGCGTGAGGTGCTCCGCGACCGCGGCCGGCACCTCGGCGGGCAGGGCCGCGACGTCGGCAACCTCCGCGCCCAGGTCGATCCGCGCGATGCGCACGAGGCGGGCCAGGTCGCCGCCGAGGTGGTCGCGGTCTTCGCCGGCGTCGCACAGGACGACGAACGGCACCCGGCGGCGGAGCAGCTCGTACGCGCCGGTGTTCTCGAAGTGCCCGCCGTCGGACAGTTGCCAGTACCGCTCCCACGGCCCGGCGAACCGGCCGGTCAGTTCGGCCAGCAGGAGCGACTGCGCCTGGAAGAGGGTCGAGAACAGGGCCAGGGCGCGCCGCGCCACCCCGCGCCGGCCGGGCACGTTCGCGCGGTCGGCGGCGTTGAGGCCCGAATCCCACCAGTGGCCGAGGCGGAGGTTGGCCAGGGTGAACAGCAGCGCGCGGGCGAAGTTGGTGCGCCGCCCCGCCGCCGGGCCGAGCGCCGCCCCGGAGATCGCCACCCAGTACTGGAGGCTCAACCCGGCCGCCGCGGCCGGCTCGCCGCTCGCCGCCAGGAACGGGTGCGGCCGGGCCTCGCCCGCGTCGGCCAGCGGGGCGAGCGCCCGCCCGTCCGGCCCGGCCGCCCAGACCGCGTGCCACTCCCGCGCGACGCTCACCCCGGCCGGGCCGACGGCCATGTTCTCCGCCTGCCGGTCGCGCAGCCCGCGCTGCGACGCCACGTCGACGGACTCGTTCACCGCGCAGTTGATGAGGTGCAGCGGGCCGCCGGCGGCGTGCGGCGCGTACTCGGCCAGCGGCACGTCGTCGCCCGCCACCACGTGCGTGACGTTCCGCCCCTCCGGGTGCGCGCGCCGTTCCGGGTTGACGGCCCCGAGGAACGCCCGCGCCAGCCGGTTCGCGTAGATGCCCAGCGGCCCCGACCGGTTGATGAACGGGACGCACGTGTGCAACCCCAGCAGCACGCTCACAACGAGCGCGACCGCGGTCAGCGCCGCCCCCTGGGTGTACATGTCGCCGAGGGCGTAGGCGGTGTGGCTGACGCACGCCAGTGCGACCAGCGGCGGGAGCACGCCCACCACGACGATGACGGCCGCAACCAGGTACGGCCGGGTGAACGCGAGGGCCCCGGCGCCGCGCGGCGACTCCCCGACCAGGAACCGGATGCCCAGCCGCAGGCCGCCGGCCGCCCCGAACACGACCCCGCCGAGGGACATGAACCACGCGGTCACGTTCGCCGTCGTCAGACCGCCCTGCACGATCCGCCACGCCAGCCACCGGCCCGAGCCGTCAACCGCGGCGAACACCGCCAGCCCGAACCCGGCCGCCAGCCACGCCGCCAGCCAGCGGGTGAGGTAGTTGCGGGCCAGCGCCAGCCGCGACGGGTGGTAGGGGTCGTTGTGCCCCTCGTCCCGCCGCACCGCGGCCCACACCAGCAGCGCCCACACGATCGCCACCGCGAACACCGCCAGCCCGAGCGGCGTGCCCGCCGCCAGCAGCACCGCCGCGGACACGACCGCGGCGGCGAGCAGCACCGGCGCGATGAACGTCTCCGGGAAGTCCTGCGACACCAGCCAGTACGCGAGCATCAGCGGCACGACCGCCAGCCACAGCACCAGTTCGGCCGCAACCGCCCACGGCCCGGCGCGGACCGGGAGGGCGGTGACCGCCGGCGTCAGCGCCGCCAGCGCCTCGCCCGCCAGGGCCGCCGGCGCCCCGTCCGGCCCCCAGTACGCGAGCGCGTTCAGGAGGCCGAACGCCGCCACCAGGAACGCGGCGAGCACGAGGTAGATCGAGATCAGGTTCCGCCAGAAGCCGGCGACGTTCGTCGCCATCTCGCCGCGGCCGGTCGGCGAGAGGTAATTCGAGTGCCGGCGGAGCCAGGCGATCGGCTCGGACCGCGAATCGACGAGGTCGCGGGCGACGCGGTCCTGACCGGCCCCCGGACTCGGGTCGGGGATCGCCCCGGTCAGCCCGTCCCGCCGGGCGCACTGGTCGAAGAACCGCCCGAGGAACGCGCCCGCGTACCCGCCGCCCGAAACGGTGGACAGGAAGTCCACCCGGCGCAGCCACCCGGACCGCGCCAGCGCCTGGATCACCCCGAGGCAGAACGCGGCGCTGCGAATGCCGCCGCCGGACAGCGCCAGCCCGAGGGCGTCGGCCGGGAGCGCGTCGGGCTTCGGCGCGCCGTCGGCCGGCGGGGCGACGGCGGGCGGCGGGTCGGGCGGCTTGAGGGCGAGCAGCCACGGGTCGGGAGCGCTCACTGCGCACCTCCGGAGTTCGGGTCGGCCGCGGCGCGGCGGCGGCGAACCAGGTCGGCCTCCCGGGCCTCCAACTCGGCCGGGTAGAGTCGCCGCTGTTCGTACTCCGCCCGCGACCGCAGCACCGGGTCGGCGGCGAGGGCGTCGCGGCACTCCGGCGGGACCGCCGTTGCGGTCCGCGGGTGGTCCTCGGTCAGCACGTCCGCGCCCTTCTCGGCGACCATGTACACGTTCGCCGCGATGAACACGCCGGGGATGCGCGGGAACACCGACGCGTCCACCACCCGCAGCCCCCGCACGCCGCGGACGCGGAACCGGCTGTCCAACACCGCCGCCGGGTCGGCGTCGCGCCCGATGCGGCAGGTGCCGCACGCGTGGTGCCCCCACGCCACGTTCCGCACCCACTTGTTCACGTCCCCGTTGAAGTCCGGGTGGGCCAGCCCGGGGCACTCGTGGGTCTCGATCAGCCCGGCCGACTTGCCGTGGTCGAGGAACCCGCGGACGAACGCGACCCCCTCCGCCAGCGCCAGCACGTCCGGGTCGCGGTCGCCCTGCGGGAACGAGCGGAAGTTGATGTCCGGGCGGCGGAACGGGCTGCCGTCGCGCAGCCGCACCTCGCCGCCGTGCTGCCGGGTCCGCGCCTTGAGCAGCAGCCACGTCACGATCCGCTTCGGCGCGGCCTGCGCCGCCCGGTCCTCGGCCGTCCGCTCGTCGGGCGTTTGCGGCGCCGCGGCCTGCGCCGGCGTCAGCATGCCGGCGAACGCCGCCGGCCGCGAGTACCCGACGTGGTAGCCGGGGAAGTACCCGGCCAGCGCGAAGATGAACAGGTCCGGGACGGCGTCCTCCTGGCTCGACCGCTTGAAGATGCCGATCAGCCCGCCGTTGGTGGCGTACACCCCGCGGTCGGCCGCGGGCTGCCGCTCCCGGTCCCGCCACCGCCGGAGGTGCTCGTCCTCGGACGCGACCGGGTCGCGCGAGGTGGTGCCGAGCCCCGCCAGGCTGCGGAAGTCGCCCGTCACCCGCGCGACCACCGGCACCTCGTAGCGGTCCTGCAGGTTCTTCCCGACCCCGGGCAGATCGACGCGACAGGGGACGCCGACGCCGGGCGATTCGAGGTGGTCCCTCGGCCCGATGCCCGAGAGCATGAGCAACTGCGGGGTGTTGAACGCGCCGCCGCACAGGATCACTTCCCGCGTGCAGAACAGCTTCCGCGCGTGCCCCTCCCACCCCGGATCGACGCCGCGGGCCGCCGGGTCGGCCTCGTACACGTGCTCCCGCGGCAGGCAGCGGACGCCGACCGCCCGGAGGGCCGTCTGCCGCCCCCCGACGGCGGCCGGCGCGGCCGCCTCGTCGAACTCGATGTTGGTGACGAACACGCCGGTCAGCAGCCGCAGCCGTTCGCCGTGCTTGGCGTGCCGCTGAACCGCCTGGAGGCGCGCCCGCGGCCCGGACCGCGACCCGTCCGGGGCGATCGACGTCGGGATGCGGACCAGACCTTCGGCGCTCTTCCGCTGCGTCGCCGCGTGATTCGGGTCGAGGTCCGCGAACGTGCGCCCGGTGACGAGCGACCGGACGAGCGCGCCCGAGTTCTCCAGCCCGCCCCGCACCGCGCCGTACCCGGCGCCGATCACGACGCGGAACAGCCGCCAGTCGCGGAACAGCATCCGGAGGTCCGCCACCGTGGTGTCGAGCCACCCGCGGGTGCCGTGGCGGTCGTCCTCCCACCCGGTGCTCAGCCCGAAGAACCGGCGGACGCGGCCGAGCCACGTCGGGCGGTTGTAGTGGCACCGCTCGACCCGCTCGAAGTACGCCCGCATGCGCTCGCCGCGCCAGCTCGCGTCGCCGGTCGCCTCGGCGATGTGGTCCCAGTCCTCCGACGGCCCCGCCACGGTGATCATCGCGTTGTGGATCGCGCACCCGCCGACGCCCTGCGCGCGGGGGTAGAGGATGCCGCTCTCGTCCTCCGGGTGCGGCGCCGGGGTGCCCGGCCGCGGCGCGTGGGCCTTGGGGTCGAGGCTCGGCCCCGCGGCGGGGTCGAAGTGGCTGACGAAGAAGTTCAGCGCGTGCCGCGGGTCTTCGGTCACTTCCGCGTGGAGCAGCGGCACCTCGGTCGGCTCGACCGCCGCGCCGGGCGGCTTCGGCGGCCGCTCCGGCCCCATCTCGGTCAGCAGCACCGTATACCCGCGCTCGGCCAGACGGGCCGCGAGCGGCGCGCCGGCGGCGCCCGCCCCGACGACGATGAAGTCGAACGGCGTCGTCTCCCGGCGCTGCCACTCTTCCGGTATCTCGGGCATGGTCGGTGCTCTCGGTCGTGGGCGGTCAGAACGTCTTGAGCAGGGCGATCAACTGGTTCTTCTCTTCGTCGGAGAGCCGGCGGATGAACTCGTAGTCGTGCCCGCGGTCGGTGACGTAGTCCGGGCACTTGCTCGCGTTCAGCAGCGCCGGGCCGGCGGTCTGTTCGAATTCGACCCGCCGCGCCTCCTTCTTCTCGGCCCCGTCGCCCGGCCCGACGTCCGTGTGCCTGAGCAGGTACCGGGCGAGCGCCTTCACTGCGGCCAACTGCTTGTCGCGCGGCGCGTCCGGGTCGAAGTTGGCGAGGATGTTGATCGGCACGCCTTCCGGAATCGGCCCGAGCCGGACGCCCGCGCCCGCCCCGGACAGGAACCGGCCCAGGCTCAGCGCGGCGACCACCGCGAGGCCCAGGCACACGGCCCCCGCCGCCACCGCGACCCGCTGGCGGCCGCCGTCCGCGGAGAAGCGGTGGAGGGTGAACAGAATCGACACCGACAGGAGGAACGTCGCCGGCAGGACGACCACCAGCAGGCGGAAGCCCCAGATCGAACCCTGGGTCACGGCGTCGAGCAACCGGACGTAGTCCCAGTAGTAGAGGGCCGCGCCCAGCGCCGCGGCCGCGGCCGCGGCCGCGGCCACGCCGACCAGCCACCAGACCGGGCTGAACACGAACCACAGCGGCGCCAGCCACCGCTCGCGGAACCGGATGATCCGCTCGCTCAGCAGCAGGAACGTCCCGAGCGCGAGGAAGGCGAGCGCCGGCAGCCACGGCACGACCCGCACCCAGAAGTCCGACAGCCCGAGGCCGCCCTGCACCAGCCGCGGGACGTGCGGCCCGCCGAACTGCAGCCAGCTCTCCTCGGTCGTCCGCCAAATCCACCCGCCGTCGGCGGCGCGCCTGTCGGCGGCCAGTGCGGGCGACCCCTCCTTGCCCGGCTCGCGCCCGGTGTGCCACGCGTCCTGCATCCAGTGCGGCTCCTTGTCGCCGTCCCAGTACCACTGGCGGCTCGGGGTGGCGCGGCGCTCCGGCCACAGGAGGCGGCGGACGGCGTCGTCGAACGCCTCCAGCCGCCCCTTCACCGACGGGTCGTTGTTGAACGTGCCCAGGGCGTTGTTGTGCAGGAACGGGGCGGTCGCCCAGACGCTGACGAGCGTCGGCACGCGGTAATACCCCGGCCCGCCGCCGGGCATGGCGTACTCCTTGTCCGCCCCGGAGAACGGGTCGCGGTAGCGGACCGGCCCGACCGGGGCGAGCTCCTTGTACGTCTGGGACGCGAAGTCCTCCCAGACGTGGCCGTGCCGCGCGTTGGTCGCCGCCGCCCGCCCGGAGTTGGTCCGCGTCACCGTCACCGGCACCCGCTCGTCGATCGACAGGAAGTTGTGGACGGTGACCGTCTGCTCCTTGCCGTCCTTGTCCTTGAGCACGTTGTCGTGGGCGTCGCGGGCTTTCGTCGTGTACTCCCAGAACTCCCGCTGCTCGACCGCGGCGGCCGCCCACCGCCGGTACGCCTCGGGGAGTTGGCCGTCGCCGCGGGTCAGCCGGACGCGGTCTTCGGCGGTGAGCCGGAGGGCGCGGCGCGGGGCGAGCGCCGCGACCAGCAACCGCGCCCGCTCGGCCGCCGGCCGCGTGTCCCAGTCGGCGGGCAACTCGCCCAGCGGCGGAATCCGCCCGTCCTTGTCGGCGGCGACCTTCTGCTCCAGGTCGATGAGGTCGCCGGGCTGCACGCTGGAGTGGCACGCGATGCACCCCCGGGCGAACGCCGCCCGCCCGGCCGCGTAGTCGCCCGCGCCGCCGACGAGCGGGGGTTGCGGCTCCGCCTTCTCCGGCTCCTTCTTGGGCGGCGGTTCCTTCTTCTCCTCCTTCTTTTCCGGTGCCGCGGCCGTGTACCACGGCAGCCCGGTGCCGCGGAGTTCGTTCTTCAGCAACTCCGGGGCGGGCGCGTCCTTCAGCCGCATCGGGTCGGTGGCCCGCGTGAAGAACTCGGCCATCGGGCCGATGCGGATGAGCGTGGCGTGCCAGTAGAGCGAGTTCCGGGCCACGTCTCGCAGCGCGAACGGCTTCTGCGTGCGGAACCCGAGCAGCGGGTTCTGCACCCGGATCCACTGCTGGTGGTGCGTGCCGATGTTCAGGTACACGCGCGACAGGGCGATGTGGACGCCGACGCTGTCGGACCCGTCGAGCAGCACCCGCGGGACGGGGTGCGGGTTGCCGAACGCCGGATCGACGTAGGTCCGCAGGTAGTTCAGTGAGTCCGCCCCGATCGTCTCCCGCGGGTTGTGCTGCGCGCGGTCGAGGCGGCCGCGGAGGGCGTAGAACGAGTTGATCGTGTTCGGGTTGTTGTTGTTGTCCGACGGGTAGCCGGACGTATCGACCGCGCCGGGCTGTTGCGAGTCGAACACGTGGTACAGGTAGTTGTCCGGCTTGAGGGTGTTGCCGAACACGGAGCGGATCCGCATGTACTGGTTGCCGATGTTGTTCGACAGGTTCGCCCACTCCGGCCGCTCGGGGTCGGCCGGCGGGTTGAGCGGGTGCGGGGCGACGTGGCAGAAGCCGCAGCTCATCCCGACGCGGAACGGGCGGACCGTGTCCGGGTGCGCCGCGTACCGCCGCCCCGCCTCGCTGTCCTGGTAGTACAGCTCGAGATTGTCCTTCCACCGCCGCTGGGCGGCGGCCGAACTCTCGAACTCCGGGTTCGGGTACAGCCGCAGCCCGACGACGCCGGTGGGGTAGCCGTACACCTTCGGGTCGGCCGGGCGCCAGTCGCTGCCGCGGTCCTTGCGGTGCTCGACGTGAACCTTCTTCGGGTCCGGGTCGTCGGTGACCGGCCGCGCGTAGCGGACGCCGTGCGCGGAGGCCGTTTCCTCTGCGGACGGCGGGCGGGTGCCCGGCTCGTTCATCAGCCCGGTCCGCCGGAACCGGGACTCGCGGCCGACGTGGTCGATCAACTTCAGCAGGTCGATGGTGCCGTACCCGTACCGGGCCAGCCAGTCCCACCACGCCTCGTTCCCGGCCGACCACAGCACCCACGCGTTCCGCCCCTTGACCGCCTCCTCGGTCAGCTTGAGCGGCTTCGCCCCGGGCGTCTCGGTCGCGCCGGCGGCGTCCATGTCCTCGAAGTAGTCGAGCCGGGCGGGCGGGTAGTACCGCTCGGCGGCCCGCTTCCAGGTGCCGGCGTCGGAACCGGGGCCGAGCGACGCGAACTCGCCGCCGTCGGCGTAAGCCGCTTTCCGCGCGCGCGCCAGAGCCTCGTCCGGCGGCACGCCGTCGTCGCCGTACTCGTTCGAGCCGCCGCACCCGATGACGACCGCGGCCGACAGGGCGAACAGGATTCCGAAGTACGCCGTCTTGCGCATGTCAGTGAACTCGCTGTCGGGGTCGGTCTCAGACGGATGCACACCGCGTTCGCGCCCGCACGGCGGCGAGGGTCTCTCCCGCCGGGGCGGCGGGGGCGAACTCGCGGGCCAGGAGGGTGGCCAGTTCCGGCGCCGGCATTCCCGAGCCGAGCCGCGCGCTCACCCACCGCACGAGCGCCGGCGGCCCCCGCCCCAACTCGATCACCCGCGCGACCAGTGGGGTCAGCGGGGGGCGAACGTCCGTGGTCACGTCGCGTCCTCTCGGCGGTGCCCCGCTGTTACGGCGGTGTCGGCGACGTCGGGCTGATGTACGTGTACACCGCGGCCGACTGCACCCCCTGTGCGTCCGTCACGGTCGCGGACACCGTTCCGCTCTCGGTGCCGTCGGCCTTCACCCGCACGAGGAGCGAGAAGTTGCCGTCCTCGTCGGTCACCACGGTTCGGCCGCTGATCGACGCGACGGCCCCGCCGAACGTGACCGTCAGCCCGCCGGGCGCCTCGCCGACCACCCGGCCGGTCAGGATGAACAGCCCGATCCCGACCTCTTCGTCGGTGAAATCGACGATCACCGGCGCGGCGTTGGCCGGCGCCGCGTAGGCCGAGTCGAGCGCCGGCTGGCCGCCCGTCGGCAGAGCGGACGGGACGTAACGGCCGTCGAGCGCCTCCAGCGCGAGGCGGGCGCGGGGCGGAGCGCCTGGGCGCGCCCCGCGAGCGGACCGGAAGAGTCGGAACATGGCGACCTGTCCGAGAAGGGGGGACGAACCGGCCGCACGGCCCGGGCGGCGTGCGCGGCCGTTTCCTTCTCGATCAGTCGAAATGCCGGCCGAAAAGATGTCGCGAAATCTGCCGCCAGCGCGGAAGAGGGGTTTCGGGCGTCAGTCGAGGGGTGGGCGAACCAGGTGCGGGTCGGGCACCGGGCCGGGCACCACCCCGGGCAACCGCTCCAGAACGCGGCGGTAGTCGGCCCGGTCGGCCAGGTAGCGGCTCAGCACAGGGTCCGACGCAAACGCCGTGGGCCGGTGACCGAGTTCCACCGCCCGCTCGAGGTAGCCGATGGCCCGCCCCGCACAGTCCGGGCGGCCGTTTCCGAATGCGACCGTCATGGCGGCGGCCTTGGCGTACAGGTCGGCCGAACCGGACGGCTCCGCCATCACCGCGTCGACCTCGGCGAGGGCGGCCGCGTCGGTCAGGTCTTGTTTTCCCTCTTTGAGTTCCAGTCGGAACTGTGCGTAGACCCGGTTCAGTCGTGCGGGCCGCAGCCCCGCCGACAAGGCGAGTGCCGCGTCCGCTTCCGCCCGCGCCGTGCGGAAGCTCCCGGCCGTCGGGGCGGACTTGATCAGCCCGTAGGCCAAGTTGTTGCGCACCCACGCCGGCGCGAACCGGTGGTCCCGAATCGCCCGCTGGTAAAGCTCGACGGCGGCCCGGTGTTGCCCCGCGAGCGACTGGCAGTAGCCGAGGTGAGCGGCGGTCGGCCCGTCCGGGCGGAGGCGATCGGCCGCGTCGAAATCGGCCAGCGCCGCGGCGACCTGACCGCGCTTCAGGTGGCGCACCCCCTCCGCGAAGTGCGCGCCGGCGGAGTTCGGGCGCGGCGCGGGGGGTGACGGGATCGGCGGCGGCGGTTCGTCGATCGACCGCCCCGGCGGAGTCGGGTGCGCGACGAGAAGCGACAGCCCGACGGCCGCGGCCAACCCGACCCCGACGACCCGACCGAACCGGCGGCGGGCCAGGTACCGCTCCAGTTCCCGGCGCACCTGCGACATCGTCGGCCGGGCGGCCGGGTCGGGGGCGAGGCACCGGTCCACGATCGCGGCCAGAGCGGCGGGCGCCCCGGCGGCCCGGGCCGTGCGCCGGGCCGCCAGCCGCTCGAGCAGCGCGGCGACCGCCGCAGACGCCGGCCCGTCGTTCGGCTCGACCGGCACGCGGCCGGTGAGGGTCTCGAACAGCACGACGCCGAACGAGTACACGTCGGCGGCCGCCGGCGACGTCGGCCCCGAGGTCTCGCCGATCATCGCGCGGAGCCGCTCGGGCGGCATGTACGGCAGGGTGCCGCCGCAGCGGAGCGGCGGGTCGGTGAGGCCGGTGGCCAGGTTGAAGTCGATCAGGTAGGGGTGAGCCCCGGGGCCGAGCAGGACGTTCGACGGCTTCAGGTCGCCGTGCGCGACGCCGGCGCGGTGCAGGTATTCGACCGCCGCGGCCAACCGGGCCGCGACCGTCGCGGCCCACCGGGGGTAGCCGCGGTCGCGCCGGCGCGGGTAGCCCGGTTCGGCGCCGCCGGCCGTCACGAAGGCCGCCGCCACCGCGTCGCCGAGCGTCGTCGCGCCGACGAACGGCATGCACACCGCGTCGAACCCGCCCGACCGGCGGGCCCACAGGACGGGCACGACGTGCGGGTGGGTGATCGGGCCGAGCGTCCGGGCCTCCCGCGACGGCCCGGGCGACAGCTTCAGGACGACCGGCCGGTCGCCGGCCTCGGGGTCGCGTGCCAGGTACACGCGGGCGAACGCGCCGCGCCCGAGTTCCCGCTCCACGAGCAACTGCTCGAACCGGCCCCCGGGCAGCGGCCACGCGGGCGGGGCGGCCAGCAGTTCCGGGTGGTCGGCCAGCAGCCGGTGCCCGCGAATCACCTCGTGAATCTGCGACCGGAACGCCGCGAACCGCGCGCAGAACACCTCCGGCTCGGGCGCCGCGCCGGCCTCCTCCCGCAGGCAGTACTCCTCGTACGCGAGGTCGACGACGAGCGACCGGTGGCGGAGCAGCGCGGGGTGCTCGCGGATCGCGCCGGGCGCGTCGGGCGCCGCCCCGTCGCGCCACGCCTCCTTCAGCGCTCCGACGAGCGCGGTCAACGGCTCGAGCGACGGGTCGGCGAGCATGGTGCCACCTCGGGGGGTCAGATTCCCGCGAGATCTTTCAGCCGGCGGACGATCCGGTTGACCGTACTCAGGCTCACGCCGGTCAGCCGCGCGATCTCTTCGTGGTCGTGGCCCTCGCGCAGCCGCTCGACCACCGCCCGGTGCCCGGGCGGGACGCGGCCGAGCAGCTTCTCCCACGCCTCGCCCGCGATCGCCCACTGGCTCGGCGACGGCACCCGGGCGGCCAACTCCGGATCGCCGGCGGTCTCGCGGGCGATGTCACACTTCTGCGTCCCGAACCGCTGCCGGAACGTCTCGACGACCTTGTTGTGCGCCACCCGCGCGAGGTAACCGCGGATCGCGCCGGCGGTGGTGAACGCGCAGCGGTCGGCCGGGGTCGCCAGGAACGACGCCCACACGTCCTGTTCGAAGTCGGTGGAGTCGAAGCGCGCCCGGAGGCGCGGGTGGAGGTGCCGGCGGACGGCCGCCCGAATCGTCGGCCCGCACAGGGCGTGGAGTTCGGCCGCCGCGTCCGGCTCGCCCGCGCGAAACGCGACGAGCAGGCGCGCGATGTCTCGCCGGTCTGCCATCTCGACCTCCGCGTCACTCGAGCGCCTGCCGCAACGGCGGGGCACGTCGCTCGTACTACATTGCGCTGTGAATCGTAATCACCTCAGACACCCGACGCGAGCGACAACAGCCCAATTTTGGCCCCGGGCCGCCGCCCGGCCGCCCGCGACCGCGGGGCGCGCCGAACGCTGACACCTTTCCGTTGCGGATCTCGATTGCCCGTGTACCCGACACCTTTCGCGCGCCGCGTCTACCGCAATCAACGCAGTCCGGGGGCGAATCCGGACACCGGCCGGCGCGCGGGCACATCGACGAGGCCATTACCGTGAGCGCGATCTTCGGCGAACTCCTGACCTTCCCGCAGAAGAGCGGCCCCGAGGTCCGCCTGCGGGTGTACGGCGACGAACACTACGCGCGGTACGAGGACATCGACGGCTACACCGCAGTGTACGACGACGCCGCCGGATTATTTTGCTACGCCCGGCTGGCGGGCACCCGCCTCGTCTCGACCGGGGTGCCGCTCGGCCGCCCGGTCCCGGCGGGCGTGGTCCGGCACCTCCAGGAGTCGGCCGCGATGAAGCGGGCGCGGATGGAGCAGCGGCGGGTGATGCGCGGCCCGCTCCCGGTCGCGGACGAGGTGGTGCGGACGTTCGGGCCGAACCAGGGGCTTCTGACCGGTCGCCGGCTGTCGCTCGGCGCGGTCCGCGGGCTGACCATCCTGGTCAACTTCCGCGACGTCACCAGTTCCACCACCCGGGCCGACGTGGACGACATGGCCAACGGCGCGAGCTTCACCCGCAACGGCAACGTGTGCTCGGTTCGCGAGTACTTCCGCCGCGTCTCCAACGGCCGGCTCGACTACACGAACACGGTCGTCGGCCCGTACACCCTGAGCCGCAACCGGCAGGACTACATCAGCGAGTTGCTGGTCGAGGAGGCGGTCGGGTTGGCGGTGGCCGACGGCGTCGACCTGACGCAGTTCGACTCCCGCCGCGAGGGGGTCGTGGACGCCCTGAACGTGCTGTACGCCGGCCAGAGCGTGTACCAGGGCGAGCTGTGGCCGCACAACTCCTCGATCGACCTGCGGTTCGGCCGGATCCGGACCGACCTCTACCTGCTCACCGGGCTGGGGCGGAACGCGAACGAGCTGACCATCGGCACGTTCTGCCACGAGAACGGCCACCTCCTGTGCCGGTTCCCCGACATGTACGACTACGGCGAGCGGGACGGCGACGCGCAGGACAGCGCCGGCATCGGCTACTTCTGCCTGATGGGCGCCGGGAACCACCTGGACGACGGCCGCAGCCCGGCCCCGGTGTGTGCGTACCTGCGGGACCTGGCCGGGTGGTGCGACACCGTGGTGGACCTGAACACCCCCGGCGCGTACGAGGCCGTCCACGGGAGCTACGGGGTGGTGATGAAGTACCGCACGAGCAAGCCGAACGAGTACTTCGTGGTGGAGAACCGGTCGCGGATGGGCCTGGACCGGGCCGGCCCCGGCAACGGGCTGGCCGTTTACCACTGCGACATCTTCGGCTCCAACGAGCTGCAGCAGGGCACCGCCGAACGGCACTACCAGTGCGCGCTCCTGCAGGCCGACGGCCGCCGCGACCTGGAGAACAACCTGAACCAGGGCGACGGCCGCGACCTGTTCGGCGCGACCGCCGGAATGGCCCTGACCAGCACCTCCAGCCCGAACACCCGCGAGTGGGACGGCCGGGAGTCGGGGTTGGTGGTGTCCGACATCGCCGCGCCGGGCGAGCGGGTGGCGTTCCGCGTCGGCCAGTCGGCCGCCCCGCAGGCGTTCCGCGGCGAGCAGGCGCCGAATCTGGCGATCCCGGACAACCAGACGGCCGGGGTGGCGAGCACGATCGCCGTCGCGACGTCGGGCATCGTTCGCCGCATCCGCGTGGCGATCGACATCGCGCACCCGTACATCGGGGATTTGGTCGTCGAGCTGATCGCGCCGAGCGGGCGGCGGGCGACGCTCCACTCCCGCGCCGGCGGCTCGCAGGACGATCTCGTCGTCACCTACGACTCGAACCGGCCCGGCGAGCTGAGCACCCTGGTCGGCCAGCCCATGCAGGGGGGCTGGATGTTGCGGGTGTCCGATCGCGCCCGCGCCGACGTCGGGCGCCTCCGGCGGTGGAGCCTCGAACTCGAGAGCGGCACGGTGTAATCACGCCCACTTCCGCACGATCCGCGGTCGAGACGCTCGGAGACGTCATACCGGACCGCGGTGTTTCGTTACCTTCTGCTACAGTCGGCCTCTGCCCCCTGCCCCGGTGCGACGCTCACTTGCGTTGCAATCTCGCTGCTCTGCCCCGGCCCCGGTGCGACGCTCACTTGCGTTGCAATCTCGCTGCACCGGGGCGGAGGCCGGGGGCGATCCTCGCGCGTCGCCCCGGGCCAGGGCAGAGGCCGGCAACACAAAGCAATCAACGCGCGTCGGTATCGCACCGTCAATCGCCACCCGCCGGGCGCGCCAGGTTTCGGCCCGGGGACGCCGACCCGATTTTCGACACTTTTCGCTTCGAAACCGTCCCCGCTCGCGGCACACTAGTCCTACCGCGACCTGACCGCCCACCGTTTTCAGCCCCTCCCAAGGTGCCCGTCTATGTCCTCGTCGTCCGGTTTACTCCCTTCGGCGCTCGTCCTCGGCATGGTCGCCTTCTTCCCCGGGCCGGCGGTCGCGGCCGACAAGCCGGTGAAGGTGTTCATCCTGGCCGGCCAGTCGAACATGGAGGGTACCGGGTTCGTCGCCGCCGACCCGAAGCGGAACGACGGCAAGGGCAGCCTCGAATACCTCGTCAAGGACAAGGCGACGGCCGACAAATTCAAGCACCTGACGGGCAAGGACGGCAAGTGGGCCGTCCGCGACGACGTGTGGATTCACTACCTCGACCGCAAGGGCAAGCTGACGGTCGGGTTCGGGGCCAAAGAGGACCGGATCGGGCCGGAACTCGGTTTCGGGTGGGTCGTGGGTGACGCGTTCGACGAACCGGTGCTGCTGGTCAAGCTGGCGTGGGGCGGGAAGAGCCTCGCGAAGGACTTCCGCCCGCCGAGTTCCGGCGGCGAGGTCGGGCCGTACTACAAGGAGATCGTCGAGCGCACGCAGGCCGTGTTGAAGGACCTCAAGAAGGAGTTCCCGGAGTTCGGCGACCGCGGGTACGAGTTGGCCGGGTTCGGCTGGCACCAGGGGTGGAACGACCGCATCAACCAGGCGTTCAACGACGAGTACGAGAAGAACATGGCCAACTTCATCCGCGACGTCCGCAAGGACTTGGGGGCGAAGAACCTGCCGTTCGTGATCGCCGAGACGGGCATGAGCGGGCCGGACGAGAAACACCCGCGGGCGCTGTCGCTGATGAAGGCGCAGGCGGCGGTGGCCGAGTACGAGGAGTTCAAGGGGAACGTCGCGTTCGTGGGCACGAAAGCGTTCTGGCGGGATCAGTCGGTGTCGCCGACCGGCCAGGGCTACCACTGGAACACCAACGCCGAGACCTACTATCTCATCGGCGAGGCGATGGGCGCCGCGATGAAGAAGCTGTGCGAGAAGAAGCCGTAGGCCGCCCCACGAACCCCGTTACCGAGATCGACCCATGCCGAACGTGTTCCGCCCCTTGCTCGCGGCCTTTCTGCCCCTTCTCGGGTTCGGACTGCCCTGCTCCGCAGCAGACGACAAGCCGCCACAGAAGGCCGAGATGGCCGGCTACCTGCTCGTCCCGCACGAGCGGGTGGACAAGAAGTACAACGCCGGGTTCTCGATGTACGTGGCCGCGTGGCCGCTCCTGAAGAACTACCCCGGACAGGAGTTCCAGAGCGGGCTGTTCGGCACCTGGATGTTCGCCCAGTACGACGGCCGGAAGCCGGAGAAGGCGTATTCGGACATCGAGGGCGGCCTCGGCTGGTGGCGGGACACCCGGTTCGCCACCGAGACCCCGAAGTTCATCATGGGCGGCGTCGCCCGCGAGTTCAGCGAGTGGGCCAACGGCCCGGGCGCCGGCAAGGGCCGCGACTGGAAGAACCCGAAAGGGCACTACGCGATCGCGCAGCTTTCCCCGTGGGTGTTGTGGCCTCCCGACGGACTGAACCTCAAGCAAGGCACGAACGGCGAACTGTTCGGTTACGGGTACCTGCCGCTCCCGCTCACCGCGCCCAAGAAGACGACCGCCGGCGCGGACGTGCCGACCGGCAACCAGTGCTGGACGCTGTTCCTGAACAGCGGCAACTTCAAAGGGCCGGTCACGTTCTTCCTGCCGTACTTCTGGTCGAAGCCGACGGTCGCGGAGCCAAAGCTCGCCGGGATGTTCATCGACACCCGCCCGTCGGACCCGAACAAGGCCGTGCAGATGGAGACCCAGCACGTCCCGGCGTACATCGCGAAAGACGCGAAGGGCGACACCTACGCCCGGGTCGCGCCGACGCGGTTCCCGGCAAAGGCGGACGGCGACGCGCCGCTCATCCATCGCATCACAGCGTACCACCGGGCCGCGCTGTGGGACGGGGTCGAGGCGTGGTTCGCCGGCGGCCCGGCGGCGTCGGGCACGATCGACCCGAAGGCCGCGGCCGTCCACACATTCAAGGGCGGCGGCGGGGCGACGTGGCAGATTTACCCGCCCAACACCCCGCGGGACAAGAAGGCGCCACTCGCGTGGAGTTCGTTCGCCACGCCGACGGCGTTGAACGAGACGACCTACGGCTACAAGTGGGCCGGGGACGCGGTCACGACGGGCGAGGGCGTCGTCACCCTGCCCGAGTACTACCGGCTGGAGAAGGACAAGAAGGACAAGGAGCGGTGGGCGGTCGTGAGCACGAAGGACGTGCCCGCCGAGACCGGGCTGGCCAGGGCCGAGTTCCCGCAGCGCCGCGGCCCCGACCGGCGGCCCTACGTCACCCCGGACGAGGCCGACAGTTCGTGGAAGAAGCCGGGGCCGAAGGCCGGGCCGTTCGAGGCCAAGCTCGGCGACGGGAGCGTGGCGACATACTACTGGTACCGGTTCGCCGACCAGCCCGCGCTGCTCAACGCCGACCTCACCGCCGACGAGCGGGAGGCGCTTCAGAAGCGCGTGGAGGTGCTCCACAAGGAGTGGACCAAGGACCGCGAGTACCTGCCGCCGCCGACCGTTGGCCAGCTGGCCGACCTCGACCCGGGAGTGCTCGTCACCCCGCCCAAAGGCTTGGAGATCGGCTATGTGCCGATTGTCACCAAACAGGCCGCGAAAGAGTGACCGAACGACCCGCCGGGACGCGCGGACGGGTACGAACAACCGCCCCGCCACCGCTGGAGGATGACCACATGACCGGTGCCGTACTGCTCGCGATGGCCGTTCTGTCGGCGGACCCGGACTTCAAGCCGGATCAGAGCACGCTCCCCGCCCCGCCGCCGAAGGGCGCGGCCGTGCTGCTCGACGACAAGGGCACGCACGCCTTCCTGAGCATGGCCGGGGAGAAGATCGACTGGCCGGTCGAGGGCGGGGTGCTCACCTCGACGTCGAACAAGAAGAACCAGAACCACATCGTCTCGAAGTTCCACTTCAAGGACGCCGACATCCACGTCGAGTTCCTGCTGCCCGAGAAGGGCGCCGGGAACAGCGGGGTGTACATCCACGGGCACTACGAGGTCCAGATCCTGAACTCGGCCGGCAAGGAGAAGGTCACACAGGAGGACGCCGGCGCCCTGTACGGGTTCGCGGCGCCTTCGGAGAACGCCTGCCGCAAGCCGGGCGAGTGGCAGGTGTTCGACATCCGCTACCGCGCCCCGCGGCGGGACGAGTCCGGCAAGATCACCGAGGACGGGGCGGTGACGGTGTGGTTCAACGGCAAGAAGGTGCAGGACGGAACGCGGTTCGGCGAGCCGAAGTCCACGTTCCACCCGTTCCGCTTCGGCAACACCGCGTACCTGGACGCAATCCGCGACCGGCAGAAGAAGACCATGACCGGCCCGGTGTTCCTCCAAGATCACGGCAACCCGGTGAAGTTCCGCAACGTCTGGGTCGTCCCGGCCGACGACAAGGGCTTCACCTACGAACCCGACAGCAAAAAGTAGCCCTACCGGCCCAGCCCCGGCGCGGCGGTGAAGCTCACCACGGGGTCGCCGGTCTTCGTGTCCCAGACCCGCACCGTCCCGTCGAACCCGCCGGTCGCGACCCGCGCCGTGCCGGTGTGGGCCGCGACCGCGTACACCCAGTCGACGTGTTTGGGGTACTCGCGCACCAACTTGCCGGACGCGACGTCGTGCTCGCGCAGGACGCCGTCGCCGCCCGCCGAGAACGCCCGCCCGCCGCCGAGCGCGAGCGCGAACACCGGCTTGCCCGCCGGGAACTCCAAATACCGCGTGTGCCCGGCCTTCCTGAACCGGTCCTCCATGTCGGCCGCGCTCCCGCTCTCCTCCTGCGTCTTGACCGGCTCCCACGCGCGGATGGCGGCGCCCCCGCCGGCCGACAGCGCGACGCCCGACGCGTCGAACCCGACCGCGTACACCTCGAACTGCCCGACGTGCGGCGCGTACTGTCGGCGGTGGCCGTTGAACGTGGTGAACAGCTTCCCGGTCGCGGCGTCGAGCACCTTCACCGTGCGGTCCTTGCTCGCGGTCGCGAGCCACTTCCCGTCCGGCGAAAACGCCACCCCCGTGACCCAGTCCGAGTGCAGCGACGCGCGCCACAGTTCCTTCCCGCCGACGGCGAAGCCCCGGGCGGTCCGGTCCGCGCCGCCAGCCGCGACCGTCTTTCCGTCGGCGGAGAATGCGGCCGCCAGCACGACGTCATCGAACGTGCCGAACACCCGCACGCGCGCCCCCGTCTTCGCGTTCACGAGCGAAATCTCGCCGTATTCGGCCGCGGTGCCGCCGCCGACGAGCAGGTGCGCGCCGTCCGCGCTGTACGCGAGCGCGTGAACGCGCGCGGGCAGTCGCGGCAGCCGGCGCACCAGCTTCCCGGTCGCCGCGTCCCAGACGACCACCTCGTTCACGCCGCCGGTCGCGAGTTCCTTGCCGTCGGGCGAGAACGCGAGCGCGAACACCGGCGCCGCGGTCGGGTACTTCTCCGGCGGCGCCGGGTGCTTGCGCGGCGGGAGGGCGCTCTTCAGGCTGGCGGTGCGATCTGCGCCGTCGAACTTCCCGCCGGCCGCGATCCACCCCTTTACCGCGGCGATCTCGGCGGCAGAGAGCGGGTCGTCGTTGGGCGGCATCCGCTCCTTCGGGTTCTCCGCGACGAGCCGCCGGTACAGTTCGGACTCGTCGGGCTTGCCGGGCACGACCGCCTCCGCTCCCGACACGCCGGGCCGCAGCAAACTCTCGAAGGTGTCGAGCTTGTAGTCGCCGCGGGCCTTCGCGCCGGTGTGGCAGCTCGCGCACCGCGCCACCAGCACCGGGGCGACGTCCGGCAGGAACGCCGGGTCCGCGGCCCGCGCGGGCGGAACGGACACGAACGCGGCGATCAGGATGGGGATGCGGTTCATGGCGCTCCGCGTCAGTGCTGTAACAGGAATTCGCGGGTGTTGAGGACGGCGAACACGAGGTCGGCGACCGCGTCCGTGCGGCGGGCCGCACGCTTCAGGTGGTCGGCCGCCTTCGCCCGCTCGGCGTCGGTCGGCCGGCGGGCGAACGCGGCGAGCCACAGCCGCTCGATCAGTTCGGCGTCGGCGAGTTTCGCGTAGGCCGCCGCGGCGGCGTTCACGCGCCCGGCGACCAGCGGGCCGTTGAGCAGTTGCAGCGCCTGATCGACGGTAGGCTCGTCGGCCCTTTCGCACGCGCACGGGCCTTCCCGCTTCGGCTGGCCGAACGCCGCCAGGAACGGCGACTGCTCCGGGACGGGCCGCTGCGTCGCGTAGCCGGCGCGGTCCGTCAGCCGCTTGAGCGCCGCCTGCCGCGCCTTGTCGGCGGGCGCCGCGGCGAGGTCCGCTTCGGCCTTCGCGACCTGTTCCGCCAGCCCGGCGGGCGGGGCGAGGGCGCCGGTCGCGTAGCCGATCGCGTCCTGGAGCTGCTCGGCCGACAGCCGCCGGATCGGGTAGCGCGCGAACAGCGCCTCGTCCGCCTCGTTGAGCCGGTTCGTCGCCGTCGAGCGCTGGTAGGTGCGGCTGTTGCAAATCAGCCGGAGGACGTGCTTGCGGTCGAAGCCGCTCTTCTCGAACTCGGCCGCGAGGGCGTCGAGCAGTTCGGGGATCGCCGGCGGGTTCGACGAGCGGAAGTCGTCCACCGGGTGGACGATCCCGCGGCCGAACAGCCCGAACCACATGCGGTTCACCTCGACGCGCGCGAAGTACGGGTTGCCCGGCCGGGTGAGCCACCGCGCGAACCCGGCACGCCGGTCGGCCGCCGCATCGGTCGCGGCATCGCCGTACGGGGCGAGCACCTTGCCGGTCGCCGGGTGCGTCGTCTCGCCGCTCGCGGCGAGGGAAACCAGCGCGCCCTTCGGCGCCTTCTTCACACGCACGAACACGGCCGCGATGCGGTAGTAGTCCTCCTGCGTCCAGTTCTCGAACGGGTGGTTGTGACACTTCGCACAGTTCACCCGCGACCCCATGAACAGTTGGGCCGTCGTCTCGGCGAGGTCTTCGAGGTTCGGGATCGCCAGGAAGTAGTTCGCGGCCGGCACCTTCGCCCCGTCGCCGCTCGCGGTGAGTAGTTCGGTCACCACCTTGTCGAACGGGACGTTCTTGCGGTAGCCGTCGACGAGCCAGGCGGCGAGTAACTCGGCCCGGCCCTCGGGCAGCGTCTTGGCGTTCACGCGCATCAGGTCCGCGGCGCGCAGCGCCCAGAACCGCGCGAACTCCTCGGACGCGAGCAGTTCGTCAATCACCTTCGCCCGCTTGTCGGCCGCCGGGTCGGCCAGAAACGCCTTCGCCTTCTCCCACGGCGGCAGCAGGCCGGTGAGGTCGAGGTGCACGCGGCGGAGGAAGGTCGCGTCGTCGCACGTGTCCGACGGGAGTACGCTCAATTGCCGCAATTTCGCGTGAACGTGCTTATCGATGAAATTCGCTTCCGCCGGGTCGTTCCAGACGAACCCCTTGACCTCTTCGGTCGCGGTGAGGTGGACCGATTCGAGGTGCGCGAGGTAGCGGACGCTGACGGCCCCCTGCCCGCGCTTGTGTGCGGTGACGAGGCCGGCGTCGGACACCGACAGGACGTCCTTGTGCGACACGTCGTAAGTCGCGAGTGCGGTCACGTCGCGCGTGGTGCCGTCGGCGAACCGCGCGATCACGCTGAGCTGCTGTGACCAGTGCGGGGCGCGAAGCACGCGGCCGGGGCCGGGGTGTACCGTCAGCCGGACGCACGCCGGTTGCTTGTCGTCGTCGGTCTTCGCCCCGTCGGCGATCCAGTCGAGCAGGAGGTGGTAGCCGCCGTCGGCCTTACTCAACTTCTTGCCGCCGACGTGGGCGACGCGCATGAGCGGCTTCTTCAGCAGCAGGCTGTCCGCGGGGTTGAATGCATCGACCCGCCGGTTCAGCCCACCGCGGACGATGCTCTCGGCATCGACGAGCGGGTCGTAGCCGAACAGCGAGAGGCGGAACCCGCCCTTCCCTTCGGGCGCACCGTGGCATGATCCGGCATTGCAGCCGTGCTTGGTCAGCACCGCGAGCGCCTCGGTTCGGAACCGCACCGGGTCCGCGTCGGCCTGCCCGCTCACCTCGACCGGCACGCTAACCGTGTGCCCGCCGGCGGTGACGGCGATCTCCGCCTTGCCGTCCTTCCGGGGGAAGACCACCCCGTCCCGCACCTCGACGGCTGCTGTCGATGGCGCGAAGGTGGCGTCGCGGGTGAGGTCGCGGGTCTCGCCGCCGGCGTAGTGCCCCGTGACGACGAGTTGCGTGGTCGCGCGCCGCGAGCCGAGCGCGACCTTCGCCGGGTAGACTTCGACGCGCGCCGGGGCTTCTTCCGCCGCGCGGGCGGGTGCGGGCCACGCGAGCGAAGCCAGCGCGAGCAGAGCGAGGCGCATACGAACCCTTCGTGGGGTGGCGGGGACGGTCACATCAGTTCGGGGATCGGGTGACCGTCCTTGGCGGGATAGATCGGCCGACCGGCGGGCGTGTGGAGCGGTTTGGTCGTGTCGATGCCGAGTTTCGTGTAAATCGTTGCGGCGTAATCCTCGAACGTGTACGCCCTCGAACTGGTGATGTAGCCGCCCTCTTTGTCAGTCTCGCCGACCACCTGCCCGCCGGGCACGCCCGCGCCCGCGAACGCGACGCTGAACGCGTGCGTCCAGTGGTCCCGCCCCTTGCGGTCGTTGATCCGTGGCGTGCGGCCGAACTCCGTCACGAAGCACACCAGCGTCTCGTCCAGCAGACCCCGCTGGTGCATGTCGCCCAGGAGCGCCGCGAACGCGCGGTCGGTCGAGCCCATCATCGGCCACGTCTGGATACCCCACCGGCCGGCCCCGGCCCCGCCGCCCTTGATGCTCGTGTCCTTCGGGGAGTAAATGTGGTCGTGGTGGTCCCAGTTCATGTTGCTCCCGCCGGGGAACTCGCGGGCCGCCGGTTCGCGGCAGTCGATGGTGACGAACCGCACCCCCGACTCGATCAGCTTGCGGCCGAGCAGGTAGCACTGCCCGCGGTGCCCCAACCCGTATTCCTCCCGCACCTTAAGCGGCTCGGCCCGCATGTCGAACGCTTTCCGCGTGGCCGGGTTGGTGAGCATGTCCTCGGCCTGCTCGCGGGTGCTCACCAGGGTCTTCGCGTCCTTTGCCGCGTCGGCCCCCGGGATCCCCACGTCGAGGTTGCTGAGCAGGTCGGCACGATCCTTGAACCGCTCCGGCGCCACACCCGCGAGCGCCAGGTTGGGCACGGTCCAGGTCGGCTCGTGCGGCCTGCCACCGGTCTTGAACACGCGGTGTTGAGGCGGCAAAAAACCGAGTTTCGTGTTGTACTCCTGCTCGCTCGTGCCCGGCACCATGACGTACGGAGGAAGGTGTTTGGCGTCGCTGCCGACGCGGTACGACACGACCGAGCCAATGTCAGGCATCACCTCTGCGCCGTCCGGCGACTCGCCGCTGAAGACGTACTGCGAGCCTTTCGGGTGGCTGTTCCCGATGCCCGGCTTCGGCTGCGTCATACACCGGACGACGGTCAGTTTGTCCGCATGCCGTGCGGTGCGTTCCAGAAGGTTTGTAAACCGCATCCCGCGAGCGGCCGTGTCGATCGTGTCAAACGGCGTGCGGTGTTCGGCGGGCGCGTCCGGCTTCGGGTCGAAGGTGTCCATGTGCGACACTCCGCCCTGTTCGAACAGTACCAGCACCGATTTCGCACGCGCGACCTTGCCCGCAGCGAGTGCCGGTTGCAACCGCGGGGGCGAGAGTAAACCGCACGCACTGAAAGCAAGGAAGCTACGGCGTGAGAGCAAAAAAGCCATGACGGCACTCAGCGGAAGCGGGCGGCGCAGGCGGGAAACACATTGTGACAGCGCCCGCTTCGATAGGAAATCGAAAAACCGGCGTGTCGGGCTTTTCTTCAAAGCGGGAAAAAGAGCACCTGCCACTTGAATCGGACCATTCAGCGGAGTGTCACGACCAAAATCGCGACCTGCTGGCGGAGTTGTCTCGTAGGAAAAGCACGACACCCCCGGCGTTTTCGCGCCGGGGGTGTCGTGTGATATCCTTGCAAGTTGGTAGCGAAGCGTTATCGGGGGCTGGTGACACGTGACCTTCTCGCTGCTCAAGGCGAGTCGGTCTGTTTGTTAAGATCCTTAGAAAGGAGGTGATCCAACCGCAGGTTCCCC
>JAESFG010000422.1_pt1 | contig 40396 bp, 37 predicted proteins | sample 9269371 | NCBI WGS metagenome assembly JAESFG01 (sample SAMN14506227, study PRJNA617093) | algae metagenome | isolation source: Aetokthonos hydrillicola CCALA 1050 (B3-Florida) and co-occurring... | place: USA: South Carolina | collected 2013-01-01 | reverse complement strand
TGTCCCTTGTTTATAGCCTTCTTCCAAACGCCTTCTTTCTTCATCTGTCAAAATTATATGTTTACTTTTACGTCCCATCAAACAAAGATAAAAATAAATTTCGGTTATTTTTGTCCTTATACTTAATATAATTTTCTATGTCCAAACGATTAAATTTATTTACAAGAATATGAGGCTCAACAAACAAAACCTCATTTTCCTTCATTAGTGCCTTATATTTATTGTATATAAAACTGGGAGACATGACTTTAATCTGAAAATCAACCTTCTCTTCCTTGATATTGTCTAAAACAATACCAATGCTACATAAAACAGAAATATCAATTTCATCTAAAATAATTTCTTCTTCAAATTTTAGCACTTCGCCATTCTTAAAAAAATCAATTATTTTAAAATTAAAATTTATCAAATTATTAGATGAAAAGGCTAAACCATGTAGTGCAAACAGTTCATATTGCTTGGTGTCTGGGCTTAATTCATAATAAGCAAATTCATTTTCTAACTTAATGATGAGTTCTAGTATATCATCTCCAAACCTGATTTTTTTAAAAAAATCATATACGTTAGCCCAAAAAACCATACTTTTTAACAATCCATAATTCTTTAGAAAAACTTCGCCATTTACCCAAGCCATAAGTACGCCTTCACTTAAACTCGGAAAAGCTTTCCAGTAATGTGCTGGTGTGTAAAAGTTAAGTGTAAATATTTCATCAATTCCTTCCCCATCAAAAGGTGGCTCTAACCTCAAATAACCGCCATGTTTCAATTTCACAACTGATACATCAAAATATGTGGTTTTCATTTTTAATAATTATAAATATGATGTCGTATTAAAAATATTGATAATAAGTGTAATTGTCGTGTTGTGAATAGATTTAGAAAAACAAATTGTTTCTCGGGTAAGCCACTTTGTATGTTAAAAGTAGTGTTTCAAAGGTGTTAATAAAATTATGCTACTTGCTGAAAGTTAGATAGATAAGCAACAAATCAACACTTTTGAGACACTACTTCATTCTTTATTGTAATTAAAATTCTCGCCAAAAATTTAACATCTCTTCTAAATCAATATTCATTGTCTTCTTCAAACTATCTTCTAAGGTTTTCAAATAATTTTCAAATTCAGCAATTATAATATACTTTGGTAAAAGATATATGCCATCCATTTTTGCCCAAATAGAATCAATCTGGTAACACTCATTATCAAAATAATTAAATTTAAGAATAGGTTCATTATGATCCATTGTTTCGTATATGAAATCCTTATTCTTATTAGACCTAATATCTGCTAACCAGTCAGTAATAACTCCAGCTAACTCAACAAGCATGACTTCTGGCTCATCAAAATGTAAATCATTATTTATATGTATTTGGAGTGTACCTTCTATGGTAACAAATAAATACTTTAGCTCTATCTCTCTATTAACATTAATATTCTCAAAATTGATGTTAACATATGATATTAAACTCATGTAATATCTTATTTAATAGGATAAACTGATGTAACTTTTTCATCAGAGTTAATTATAAATATAATTACAATTTGTCTTAATGTACTTTACACTCTAATTTACTTCTGCAATTGTTTGTAGCGTTCAGTGTTGATGGGGTCGAGTTCAGAGAGCATATTAAATGCCTGAATCTTGTCTTGAGGAGAGCCTTGCGAGAAAATATTTACCAGTTCCTGAGCTTTTGTATCAAAAAAAGAGTTTGTCAAAATCATCTGAGGTCTGAGAGTATTTACCTGTTTTATGCGGTTAAGTACTTCCAGAATTCGGGCACGGGTTTCGTCAGGTTTCTGGACAAATTCATCCATTGCCAGCCTGTGATAGAGATAAGTATTTTCCCGAAGTGGTTGCATTTGCTGATTGGTCAGATTTTCAATAAGCCAGTAGCGGTTTCGTCGGGCATTATCGTCGGTAGCTTTCCAGCCAGTTTCACCATTCGTTACACCACTTCCGGCTACACTGGCAATATTAAAAGCAGTTTGCAAATAACTTGTTCCACCTAATCTTGAAAAAGAATCATAATCCATTCCAATAATCACATAGGCATAAAATGCGAGCAATGAAGTAAGATTGTTATTAAAAACACTTTCATTAAAAACATCTATCTGTTGTCCCGGATTAAACTGAAACTGAAAATCCCTGTCTACGAAATTAAGAATATAAGAATCGTAAGTAGTGCCATATACCGGACGAACTGCCTGAATCTGAGCATTTCCTTCAAAAACACCAATAGAAGGCATTCGCTGAATATTGATATTAATACTGCACACAATCCTTTCTTCGGGCTTAAAAATATCATTTGTCCATTTTTTGGTATTCATATATTCATTCATCACTCGCTCTATTTCTGTAAAAATAGACTTATCGGAGGTGGCAAATACCTGCATTTGTTGAGTATTCAGTGTAATCCGGCAACGCAACTCCTGAGCCATTGTTATATGGATGGAGATAAATAACAGCCCAAAAAATAGTATCTTTTTTATCATTTCAATTAAAAAAGCTTTTGGTTTCAATTTTATTTTAAGTAACTAATAACCTGCTTTACAATATCTTCTGCTATTTCCTTTTTAGTTTTCAGGTCTGACCGGGTAATTTTTCCGGTCTTTTCAATAACGGTAATTTTGTTGGTATCGTATCCAAATCCAGCTCCTTTGTCCTGCAAACTATTCAAAACAATCATATCCAGATTTTTTCTTTCCAGTTTTTGTTTGGCATTGTCAAGTTCATTTTCGGTTTCCAGAGCAAATCCTACCATTATTTGGCTATTTTTTTTCTCTTTTCCGAGTGTGGCAGCTATGTCAATGGTTTTTACTAATTGCAGGTCAAATTCAGCATCTTTTTTCTTGATTTTTTGCTCTGCCACAGTTGCCGGACGGTAATCGGCAACCGCTGCCGACAATACGGTTATATCTGATTCTGCAAAAACTTTGGCACAAGCTTCATACATCTGCTGTGCGGACATTACTTTTATAAGCTCAATATTTGGATGAGAAATAGTGAGATAGGTAGGACCGGATACCAAAAAAACCTGTGCTCCCTGGTTGGCAAAGCTCTCTGCAATCGCATATCCCATTTTACCTGTAGAATGATTGCCAATAAATCGTACAGGATCTAAATGTTCGTAAGTTGGTCCGGCAGTTATCAATACTTTTTTACCAGACAAAACCTGTTTTTCCTGGAAAAACTTTTCCAGGAAATTAACAATATGTTCAGGCTCTGCCATCCTGCCTTCTCCTGATAAGCCACTTGCCAGTTCGCCGGTCTCTGCCGGAATGAGATGGTTGCCATAAGTCTGTAACTTTTCCAGATTATGTCGGGTAGAGCCATGCTGATACATATCCAAATCCATTGCCGGAGCAAAAAAGACCGGACAACGGGCTGATAAATAGGTGGCTGTCAGCAAATTATCACAAATGCCATGAGCCATTTTTCCCAGAGTATGGGCTGTGACTGGGGCAATAACCATGACATCAGCCCAGAGTCCAAGTTCTACATGATTGTTCCACTCACCTGTTTCGGGTTTTTCAAAGTATATAAAGACCGGATTTTTAGAGAGAGTTGCTAATGTAAGAGGAGTAATAAAAGTAGTGGCAGCCTCGGTCATGATTACTTTTACTTCAGCACCTGCTTTTACCAGTAATCTCGTTAAAAAAGCAGTTTTGTAGGCAGCAATACTACCTGTAATACCCAGTAGAATTTTTTTATTTTTCAGCATAGAATATTGCTATTGTCTGTCAAAACTAATCAAAAATAAAAACCTCACCGACAGAGCCGTGAGGTTTTACATAAAAATCATAAAAAATACTTTAGAAAAATCAGTTACAACTTAGTTGATTTTTCTTCTTCGTCGGCATAACGGTAGTTAATTTTGCCGTCCAAAAATTCATCTATAGCAATAGAGGTGGATTTTGGCATTCTTTCGTAATGTTTTGAAATCTCAATTTGCTCTCTGTTTTCAAAAACTTCTTCCAGGTTATCTACAGTAGAGGCAAACTCAGAAAGTTTGCTACTTAGCTCTTCTTTCATTCTTACTGAAATCTGTCTTGCTCTTTTAGAGATGATAGATACACTTTCATATAAGTTGCCTGTAGGAGCAGCCAGTTTATCTGTATTACGTGTCTGAATAGACGGATTACTTGTTATTTTTGCCATGATATTATAACACTTTTTGTTTGCTGTATTATTTGTTCGACTCGCTTGACTCTGTTTTAGAAGTATCTTCGGTTTCTTTTTTCTTTTTATAAGAACCTCTTTTTACATTTTTAGTTCCGAGGGCTTTCATTGAAGCAATATAAATAGACTCTGCCTGGCGTGAAAAACGGCTATTGGGGTATTTATCGATAAATGTTTCGTAAAAATCAATAGTAGTTTGATAGCGTTCACGCTGCTTGGTTTCAGTACTTTTAAATGCCAGATCATAATTGGCTTCCAGCTTGCGAAACGCCACTTCTTCGTTATAATCAGAATCCGGAAAACTTTTCTGAAAGTTATTAAAAGTAACTACGGCAGCCTTATGATTGTCCTGAATGCGATAAAACAGACGGGCTTGCTCATAAGATTTCTTTTCTAACTTTTTCCGTAGTTCATGTAAAAGTTTTTGGGATTTTTCAGTGTATTCACTTTCCGGGTAAGCATTGATAAAAGCTTGCAAGGCATCAATCGCTTTATAGGTATTGGTTTGATCTAAGTAATAAACAGGAGAGCCTTCATACAGAGAATAAGCATACATATAACGGGCTTCCTGAGCATGAGGGCTACGGGCGAATGTTTCGTAAAACTTATTAAAATGAAATGCACTCAATTCCAGTAAACCCTGGTAGTATTGGCAATAAGCATATTTAAACTGAGCATCTTCAGCTTCGGCAGAACCTTTGAGTAGGGGAATAACATCTTCAAGCAAAATACCGGCTCTGTAATAATCCTTCTTTTCATAGTATGCCAGAGCTGAGGCGAGTTTTTGCTTCATATCCGGGCTACGGCGTATGGCTTCAAAACGACTACAGGCTGAGAAAAGAAGCAATCCTAAAAGGCTGACAATGACTAATTTTTGCATAAGTTCGCAAAATTAGGAGTTTTATGCTAATTCTGCAAACAGTAGATGTAATTCCGGGAAAAAGGGTTGCCTCTACTGAAAGATTATCTCTAAACTAAAATGAGATTTTGGTGTTACACAATTGTATTGTTAAATTGTAGTAACCCCTCAATCTGTTAAATCTCTCAAATGACCATAGAAGAAATCATTGAATATATTAAGATTCACAAAGAACGTCTGGGTATTACCCTCTATCCACCGGCTACCGAAGCTGAGGTATTACATTTTGAAAAAGAGCTAAATCTGAAACTGCCGGATGAAATCAGGGATTTTTATCTGTTTTGTAATGGGTTTGAAAGCGATGAAGATCTTTTTCGCATTATTCCGTTAAGTGAGATTCTTACAAATAAAGATGATTATAAAAGTGGGAATTTCTACATAGCTGAGTACTTGATGTATTCTGATACATGGAATGTAGAGATTAAAACAGAAAATACTTATGAAATAGTAAATTATAATTCTGAGTTTATACTATTAACAAATAAATTTTCCGATTTTCTGGAAATATTTCTGCAAGGTGGGGTTTTTGAAATAGGAGGCATCTATGATTGTCAACAGAAAATAACTCTTAAAGACCACTATGATTATATCATTGCCGGCGGAGGTATGGCGGGGTTGAGTTTGGCTTTCTATATGAATGAATCTGAAATCTTGAGAGGGAAAAAAATTCTGATTATTGACAAAGAACCCAAACTGCAAAACGACCGAACGTGGTGCTTTTGGGAACGTGGAGAAAACAATCCTTTTGAAAAGATTATTTTCTATAAATGGAAGCAGGCTGATTTTTTCAGTGATGGTTTTTCAGAAAGATTTGAGCTAAAAACATATTTCTACAAAATGCTGAGAGGTATCGACTTTTATGAGTACATCATGCAAAGACTCCGGCAAAACCCTAATATTGTTTTTGAATATGATACCATTCAGGAAATTACAAACAGAAAAAGTGGAGCAGTCGTAAAAACGGAAAGAAAAGAATATACAGCCGATTATGTGTTTGACAGTGTTTTTAAGCCTGATTTTAAAGCTGGGGATGCCCATTTTATTTTACAACATTTCAAAGGGTGGGTTATCACTGTGCCAGAGCCGGTTTTTGAGCCGGAAAGTATCACCCTGCATGATTTCAGGATAGAACAATTCGGTGACGAAGCCAGATTCTTTTATCTGTTGCCATTTAGCAAAAATCAGGCACTGCTGGAATATACTTTATTTTCACCAAGCCTGCTCCTTCAGGATGAATATGATGCTCACTTAAAAGAATATTTGCAACAGACTCTGAAAATTGATGCTTATCAGATAAATGAAACCGAATTTGGGATTATTCCGATGAGTGATGCTCTGGTTTTATCAAGCAATGGCAGCCATGTTATTCGTATCGGAACTGCTGGCGGATATGTTCGCCCATCTACAGGTTACACCTTTGCCCGTACACAACGCTTTTTGCAGAATATTGTAAAAAAATTGGAATTGGGACAATCTCCGGATTATCAGCCTTCTAAATTTAAAAAAAGGTTTGCTCTCTATGATAGCATTATGTTGAATGTGCTTACTAAAAAACGTTATGCTGGAGCTAAATTTTTCAGTAGATTGTATAAAAAAAACAATATTGAAACAATTTTTGACTTTCTTGACGAAAAGTCTACTCTGTTTCAGGAGCTTCGGCTTATGTCCACTACACCTTTACACGCTTTTGTACGGGCAGCTTTTGAAGAAATCAGGAAAAGGATTTTCCGGTAAGAGCGGTTTGTTTTGTAATATTTCTGCTATAATTTTGCCGGACTTTTTATGAAAAGGTGCGATAGTGCTTTTTTGCACCCAATTTAATTTTGCAAATTATCTAACAACAAAACATGCCATACTTATTCACTTCCGAGTCTGTTTCCGAAGGACATCCTGACAAAGTAGCCGACCAGATTTCTGACGCTCTTATTGACCATTTCATGGCTTTTGACCCCACTTCCAAAGTTGCCTGCGAAACTTTGGTAACAACCGGACAGGTAGTGCTGGCTGGGGAAGTGAAAACCAAAACTTACCTTGACGTACAGGATATTGCCCGTGCTGTCATCAGAAAAATTGGCTACACTAAGTCAGAATATATGTTTGAAGCCAACTCTTGTGGTATTCTGTCAGCTATTCATGAGCAATCTGCTGATATTAATATGGGAGTAGATAGAATTACAGATAATAACGTAGATTTTGAAACCAGAGCCAATGCACAGGGAGCAGGTGATCAGGGGATGATGTTTGGCTATGCTACCAAAGAAACTGATAATTATATGCCTCTGGCTCTTGACCTTGCTCACAAAATATTGCAGGAAATGAGCTTTATCCGTAATAATGAACTGCATTTGCTACCATATCTTCGTCCGGATGCCAAATCTCAGGTTACTATTGAGTATTCTGATGACAATAAACCACAACGTATTGATGCCATTGTAGTTTCTACACAGCACGATGATTTTGATGAAGATACCTCAATGCTTGCCAAAATCCGTAAAGATATTATTGAGATTGTAATTCCAAGAGTAAAAGCTAAACTGAAACCTGAATTACAGGCTTTGTTTAACGATAAAATTGTTTACCACATTAATCCTACCGGCAAATTTGTGATAGGTGGACCTCATGGCGATACTGGTCTTACCGGACGTAAAATCATCGTAGATACTTATGGTGGCAAAGGTGCTCATGGTGGTGGTGCTTTCTCAGGCAAAGACCCCTCTAAAGTGGACAGAAGTGCTGCTTATGCTACCCGTCATATTGCTAAAAATCTGGTAGCTGCCGGACTATGTGATGAAGTTTTGGTACAGGTTTCTTATGCAATTGGAGTTGCCAAACCAATGGGTATTTATATCAATACCTATGGCACAGCCAAAGTTGCCCTGAATGATGGTGAAATTGCCAAAAAAGTAGAAGAGATTTTTGATATGCGTCCTTATGCTATTGAGCAACGTCTCAAACTTCGCAACCCAATTTATGCTGAAACCGCTGCATACGGACACATGGGTCGTAAAAACGAAGTGGTTAAGAAAACCTTTAAAGGTCCGGAAGGAGAAAAAACCGTTGAAGTAGAATTATTTACCTGGGAAAAATTAGACCATGTGGACAAAGTAAAATCTGCTTTTGGGTTATAATTATACATGAATTCACAAAAAGCCCTCTCTGTTTTTCAGAAAACCGGAGGGCTTTTTTATTGATAATCAAAAACTTGTTTTTGAGCATTGAAAGGTTTTTATCTAATTTTGATTTCTTAATTAATAAAGATAAATCATTGTTGCTGCATGAATGCTATACAGGAGACCCATTTTAATTTTTTGAATCAAACCGGATTTTACAGAGGTAAGGTAAGAGATGTATATTTTCTGGACGATAAAATGCTGGTTATTGCTTCAGACCGTATATCAGCTTTTGATGTAATATTGCCACGACCTATTCCTGGAAAAGGTCAGGTATTAAACCAAATAGCAGCCTATTTTTTGAAAGCTACTCAGGATATAGTACCAAACTGGCTACTCGAAACACCCGACCCAAATGTGAGTATAGGCATGCGTTGTGAGCCGTTTAAAGTAGAAATGGTAGTGAGAGGTTATCTGTGCGGGCATGCCTGGCGGACTTATAAATCTGGTGAAAGAATGTTGTGTGGGGTAAGAATGCCAGATGGCATGAAAGAAAATGATGCTTTCCCGGCTCCCATTATCACACCAAGTACCAAAGCCGATGAGGGTCATGATGAAGATATTTCAAAAGAAGAGATTATTAAAAGAGGGCTGGTAAGTGTACAAGATTGGGAAGTTATTTCAGATTATGCTCTCAAACTTTTTAAAAAAGGTTCAGAAATGGCTTTGGAGCAGGGACTTATTTTGGCAGACACTAAATATGAGTTTGGAAAAAAAGACGGGAAAATTTATCTGATTGATGAGATACATACTCCTGATTCGTCACGTTATTTTTATGCAGAAGGCTATAAAGAAAGACAAACTCAAAATCTTCCACAAAAACAACTTTCCAAAGAATTTGTAAGAGAATGGCTCATGGAAAACGGTTTTCAGGGTAAAGAAGGGCAACAAATGCCGGTAATGACTGACAAGTTTGTAGAATTAGTTTCAGAAAGGTATATTGAACTATTTGAAAAAGTGACCGGACAATCTTTTATAAAAGCAGATACTGCTGATATAGAAGCCCGTATCCGTAAGAATTTAGCTCCATATCTTTCATAATAAACTGATTTTTTGATAATTTTACGAATTAGGGGTGCAGTAGCAGGCAAATAACTAGCATAGTTTGTATTGTTAAAAAATATTTATTTTCCAGTTCTGCATTTCAGTTTACCAAAAACATTAGAAATTATGAGTTTCTCAATAGAAAAACAGGAAAAATATGTATTAATCGGTGTAAAAGAAGGGAAGTTAGATGCAACCATTTCACCAGATTTAAAAGCAGAATTAGTTAAATTGAATGCTGAAGGGCATCGCAATTTGATTTTAGACCTTACATTGGTCAAATATATTGATTCGTCAGGCTTGAGTGCCATATTGGTTGCCAATCGTCTTTGTCAGGATATAAATGGTGTGTTAGTACTTGCCGGGGTAAGTGAGCATGTAATGAAGTTGATAAAAATTTCTCAGCTCAATAATATTCTTGAAATTTTGCCGACCGTTGCAGAAGCTATCGACTCAGTTTTTATGACAGAACTGGAGAAAGATTTTAATAATCCTGAGAATTGACGGCGGAATAACGCCTGTTGCTTACTATTTTCTCTAAACCTATTCTTAATTAACAGCTTTGCTTTGACTTTTATATTAAAAATACTGGGTTCTAACTCGGCTGCTCCGGCTTTTGGGCGACATCCCACCTCACAACTGTTGCAAATACAACAGGATAACTTTCTGATTGATTGTGGTGAAGGTACACAGATGCAGATGCTTAAGTTTAAAGTTAGAATCAATCGAATCAATCATATTTTTATCAGCCATTTGCATGGCGATCACTATCTGGGCTTGATTGGCTTGCTCTCTACCATGCACCTGCAAAAAAGGACGCAAGACCTCTTTTTATATGGTCCTCCCGGCTTGCATGAAATTCTGAGCCTGCAATTCAAATATTCGGATACACGACTCAATTACCGGATTCATTTTCAGGAACTAAAGGAAAATTCCACAGATATTATTTTTGAAAATGATTACGTGACAGTGAGTACCATACCTCTGAATCATCGCATACAATGCTCTGGTTTCTTATTTCGTGAAAAGCCTAAAAAAAGACGGGTGAATATAGAAGCTCTCCCCCAATATTTTTTGCCTTCCCAAATGGCAGCCCTCAAACGTGGGGATGATGTAAAGGATGAAGAAGGAAATATTTTGTTTAAAAACGAGGATTATACGTTTCCGCCTAAACGTAGCAGAAGTTATGCCTATTGCTCAGATACTTGTTATGACGAGCGGATAGTACCGTTGATAAAAAATGTAGATTTACTCTATCACGAATCTACTTTTCTTAATGACCAGTCAGAAAGAGCTACAGAAACTTTTCATTCTACTGCTTTTCAGGCAGGCATGATAGCCCAGAAAGCTGGTGCCAGACGATTAGTACTGGGTCATTATTCATCCCGCTACAAAGATATTACCCATTTTCTTGAAGAAGCCCGTAATTCTTTTGACAATGTAGTGTTGTCGGTGGAGGGTAGCAATATCATGGTAGAAGAATAAAACCAAACAGACTTTAAGCTGGACATTAATGTTCTTTGTGAAAACAGAGAACATTTTTTATTTTTCAGGAGTTATGATTTTATAATTATTCTACACCAAACTAATACCTACTGCCTTGCAAGTTTCTAATTTTTCTGATCGCAAAAAAAGTAACTTATTCATCATTCTTTCCGGAGTAGTACTCACCAATGCAATTATTGCCGAAATTATTGGAGTCAAGATATTTACGGTTTCTAAAATTCCGGGATTACCAGAGGCTCCCATTCCATTTTTTACAGATTTTAGCATGACTGCCGGAGTGGTGCTATGGCCCGTGGTATTTGTAATTTCTGACATTATCAACGAATATTTCGGTAAGGCTGGCGTACGGAAAATAAGTTTTATGACTGCCGGATTTATTGCCTATACTTTTATTGCATTGTATATTGCTACACGTCTCACACCTTCTGTAGATTGGCTTTCTTATAATAAAACTGACCCCAAAGGCAATCCCATAGATATAGATGGAGCGTTTGGAATGGTATTCAGGCAAGGGCTAAATATTATTGTAGGCTCCCTGACCGCCTTTGTAGTAGGTCAATTATTGGATGCTCAGGTATTTCATCTTATTCGTAAACTTACAGGAAATCGTTTTTTGTGGCTAAGAGCCACAGGCTCGACCTTGGTTTCACAATTAATAGACACTTATGTGGTATTAATCATCGCTTTTTATTTTTTTGGTAACTGGAGTCTCGAAAAAGTACTGGTTTTGGGATTCAATAGCTATCTTTTTAAATTTGTAGTAGCTATCCTGGTTACTCCTTTCCTTTACCTTATTCATAATATTATAGACAAATATTTAGGCAAGGGAGAATCTGAAAAAATGATTGAAGAAGCTGCTATTATCAGTGAATCAGGAAAATAGCAGAAACATGTACTTCAAAAAATTAGGGTGTTCTGTACAAATTTTTTATATTTAGCTTTCAGCAGCATAATAGTCTTTTCTTCTCAAACTTCAGTAATTTAGAAATATCTGTAACAGGTCATACCACTTGAATAAAAAAGTATAATTATTTTTTAAATGTTATGCTTGCATACTATTTTTTTATTTATATTTGAACTCAGAAAAGTGATATAAATATTTTCTTGATTTCAATTCTAAAAACCGATAAAACAATGGAATCTGTATTAAACAAAGCCATCAAGGGTGGCGAATTCCTGATTAAAGAAACCGAAGCCGGACAGGTATTTATTCCTGAAGAGTTTACAGAGGAGCAAAAAATGGTAAAACAGACCTGTACGGATTTTTTGAAGACAGAAATTTACCCTCGTCTGAATGAAATAGATTCTGCCAAAAGCCCTGATTTGATAGCTTCTCTGATGGATAAAGCCGGAGAACTGGGTTTGTTAGGAACTTCTATTCCTGAAGAGTATGGAGGTTTTGGAATGAATTTTAATACTTCAATGCTTGTAACAGATGCCGTAGGAGCAGGGCATTCATTTGCAGTAGCCCTTTCAGCTCACACTGGTATCGGGACACTTCCTATTTTATATTATGGTAATGAGGAGCAAAAAGCTAAATATTTGCCTAAGCTGGCTACCGGTGAGTGGAAAGCTGCTTACTGTCTGACTGAGCCGGATAGTGGCTCTGATGCCAACTCTGGGAAATCTAAGGCGGTATTATCTGCTGATGGAAAGCATTATGTAATCAATGGACAAAAGATGTGGATTACGAATGGGGGCTTTGCAGATATATTTATTGTATTTGCTAAAATTGACAATGATAAAAACCTCTCAGCTTTTATCGTAGAAAAAAACTTTGGGGGAGTGACAATGAATGAACCTGAGCATAAAATGGGAATTAAAGGCTCTGATACACGTCAGATTTTCTTTAATGATTGCCTCGTACCTGTTGAGAATCTACTTTCTGCCCGTGAAAATGGATTTAAAATAGCTGTAAACATACTTAATATCGGACGTATCAAGCTGGCTGCGGCAGCAGTAGGAGCGTGTCGTGAAGTAACTAATTATGCATTAAACTATGCTTCTGAACGCAAGCAATTTGGTACTTCTCTTAATACTTTTGGAGCTATTAAATATAAACTAGCAGAAATGGCAACCCGTATATATGCTTCTGAATCAGCAACTTATCGTGCGGGGCAGAATATAGAAGATACCATTGCCGATTTAATGGCAAAAGGAATGTCTGAAGCTGAAGCCAAACTTAAAGGAGTAGAGCAATTTGCTATCGAATGTGCTATTATGAAGGTACATGGCTCAGAAGTACTGGATTATGTTGTGGATGAAGGTGTACAGATTTATGGAGGTATGGGATATTCGGCAGATGCTCCAATGGACAGAGCTTATCGTGATGCCCGTATCAACCGTATTTTTGAAGGTACAAACGAAATCAATCGCCTTCTGGCAGTAGATATGATTTTGAAGCGTGCCTTGAAAGGTGAGCTTGATTTAATGGGTCCGGCTATGGCTGTGCAAAAAGAATTGATGGCTGTTCCTGACTTTGGTGCTCAGGAAAGTGATGAAATATTTGCAGCAGAGAAGAAAGTAATCCGGAATATCAAAAAAGCAATATTGATGGTTGCAGGGGCTGCTGTACAGAAATTTATGCAAAAACTGGCAGATGAGCAGGAGATTATTATGAATGTTGCTGATATGCTCATTGAATTATATGCTGCTGAATCGGTACTGTTACGCACCGAAAAACTAATTGGTGTTCGGGGAGAAAAGGCTTGTGAAATTCATGTGGCTATGACTAAGCTATATCTTTCTCAGGCTGTTGATAAAGTAAATGTAGCTGGCAAAGAAGCCATTAGCTCTTTTGCAATAGGTGATGAGCAGCGTGTAATGCTGATGGGGTTAAAACGTTTTACAAAAATAGAACCAGTCAATCGTAAAGAGCTGCGTCGTCAGATTGCAGAGCATTTTATTAACGAAAATAAATATGAGTTGTGGTAAGCCTTCAATCTTTCGTAATATTTTTTCTAACCCAGCCCTCTCTTTAAGTGGAGGGCTTTTTATTTTTAATTAAAGCAAAGCCAACCTCAAATATTTTTCGTAAGTTTTTTTAAACAACATACTAATTGAGTCACTTCTGAAAAGCAATGAAAAACGAAAAAATAAATGATGCCCTTGAAATAGGTTTAAATGTTGCAGCTCCAAAATTTGATTTAACAGATATATTTGGTCGTAGTATTAATCTTGAAGCATATCGTGGGAAAAAAGTACTTTTAGGCTTTTTTCGTCATGCAGGATGTCCTTTTTGTAATCTTAGAGTTCATGATCTTCAAAAAAATTATCAGAAACTTGAAGAAAAAAATCTTTACATGATATTTTTCTTTCAGTCAAAGGATAAATTACTACTTTCCAGTAGTTTTCACAAAGAAGTTTCTCCTATTCCACTTATAGCCGACCCTGACAAAGTATGGTATGAAACGTATGGGATAGAAAACTCTACCATAAAATCTGTTGCCAGTCATTTAACATCCTTTATTCAGACAGCAGTTAAAGCCAAACTAAAATCTCTGCCTTTACATGCTATGTCAGATGGAGAACCTTTTGGTACAATGCCTGCCGAGTTTTTACTTGACGAAAATCTTATCATTCGTAAAATGCATTACTCTCAAACCCTCCTGGACAGAATGCCCCTTGAAACAATTTATGATTTTGCAAAGGGATAGAATTTTGAATTGTAAGCAGTTATCTGACAGCCTTGCCATTTTCCAGCGAATCAGCCTGCTTTTGTTGCTGCTGATAACGGAGTGAGTCTTGTTGCGATTGTGGTAGGGGTCTTTCAGGACGTTTGTAGAAATAGGTAATTCCGATAAAATCAGCGAGAATACCTAATAAGAAAGCCATTGGCAGCGAAATGAAAATCCATTTGGCTGCCTTTCGTTTTTTTAGAATAAGTGCAATAATTGCTGCAAGAGCAAGTACAGGTATAATAAAAATAATCGTTCCCAGAGTAAAAACAGGAAATACGGCATCAGCAAGTATCATGGTTTCTGTGTAGAATCAGGTTTTACGGAAATAGTATCTGGTGGCACAATTTCTCGTTTTGCCGAACCAGTATATTCTTCTTTCGTAATTGTTTTTTTGATGAAAAGTAATGAAACAAGACTTATTGCCAGCAAAATGGTGTTGAGGTAAAAAACTGGCATTTGCAGAAGGTTTTTCAGAGGTAACTGCCGGTTTCGGAGTCTCAATACGAAAAACAGGGTAATAACTGAAGCAAGTGAAACTCCTATCAGAGCCAAACTGTGTTGTTGGGAATAGTGTATGTTGGGTACTTCTACTTCCGAAATAACATCAGCCCTACTTGTCTGAACACAGCATATCAATAATAAAGTAAGAGTCAGAGATACTTTTTTCATGAACGAGAGGAAGTATAGTATATGCCGAAAAGTACAAGTAATTGTCTATTTCTCCAAATTACAGTAAACAGGGAACTGATTAAGAGGTTTTTGCATTATTTTTGCACAAATTTACAATTATGAAAAAAGTAGCCTTTTATACGCTGGGATGTAAGCTAAATTATTCTGAAACCTCCACCATTGCCCGTCAGTTTGAAAATGCTGGTTATCAAAAAGTGGATTTTTCGGATAAACCGGATATTTTTATTATTAATACCTGCTCTGTAACTGAAAATGCTGATAAAAAATGTAAAAAAGTGGTGAAAGAAGCTCTCAAAATTTCGCCAGATGCTTTTGTGGCAATTATGGGTTGCTATGCTCAGCTCAAGCCAAAAGAGATTTCAGAGATTGAAGGAGTAGATGTGGTATTGGGTGCTGCAGAAAAATTCAGACTGATGGAGCTAATACCTACTTTTGAAAAGAAACCAACCAGCCAGGCTGCTCATGTTTTTCATTCTGATATTTCAAAAGCTAACCAGTTTTATTGTTCTTATTCCATCAACGACCGTACCCGAACTTTCCTTAAAGTACAGGATGGCTGTAATTACTCTTGTAGCTTTTGTACCATTCCTCTGGCAAGAGGTGAAAGCCGAAGTGATTCGATTGCCAATATTGTGAAAACTGCCCGGGAAATAGCTGCTACAGATGTAAAAGAAGTAGTGCTGACAGGCGTAAACATAGGTGATTTTGGCTTGCAGGATAATACCCGAAAAGAAAGATTTCTGGATTTGATTAAAGAGTTGGATGAAGTAGAAGGTATAGAAAGGTTTAGGATATCCTCTATAGAACCCAATTTGCTGAAAGATGAAATTATAGAATTTGTTTCAAAATCAAAGCGTTTTGTACCTCATTTTCACATTCCATTGCAGTCTGGCAATAACAAAACCCTGAGAATGATGCGAAGACGCTACCAGCGGGAATTGTATGCTGAAAGAGTAGCTACTATCAAAAAATTAATGCCTGATGCCTGTATTGGTGTAGATGTGATTGTGGGATTCCCCGGCGAGACGCATGAAGATTTTCTGGAAACCTATCATTTTCTGAATGCTCTGGACATATCTTACCTGCACGTTTTTACCTATTCTGAAAGAGCCAATACACATGCTATCACTTTAGAAAACCCTGTTGCAATGAAAGACAGGAACGAACGCTCTAAAATGTTGCATATTTTATCTGATAAAAAACGCAGACATTTTTACGAAACCCAAATAGGAAAAGAAAAAACAGTACTTTTTGAGGAAGACATAGAAGATGGAATGATGCATGGCTTTACAGAAAATTATGTAAGAGTTAGTGCAAAATATGACCCTATACTCATTAATGAACTAAAAAAAGTAAGACTTGCAGGAATTAATGATAAAGGGTTTGTGGAAGTAGAAGAAATACACACTTTTGAAACACTATTGAGCCACTAATACTCGGATTCGTATCCGAAAATCCTAAACTTTTAGATGCTATAAATAATAAGGGGTCTGGAAACAGACCCCTTATTATCAGAATAACGACCTTATATTTTAAAACGATTGTTATTTAACTAAGTCAAATCTATCAAGATTCATTACTTTAGTCCAGGCTGCTACGAAGTCTTTTACAAACTTCTCCTGTCCATCTTCACAAGCATAAATTTCAGCTATAGCACGAAGTTCAGTATTAGAACCAAAAATAAGATCTACCCGTGTAGCAGTCCATTTTACAATACCAGTTGCACGATCATATCCTTCAAAGAGATTTTTAGTATCAGAAACAGCCTTCCAGGTTGTTCCAAAGTCAATCAGATTTACAAAAAAGTCATTGGTAAGCGTTTCAGGACGATTTGTAAATACTCCATGCTGAGAAAGGTTGTAATTAGTATTGAGTACACGCATACCTCCCACAAGGGCAGTCATTTCAGGAGCAGTCAGTGTCAATAACTGAGCTTTGTCTATCAGCATTTCTTCTGCAGATGCCTGGTGACCATTCTTTTGATAGTTACGGAATCCATCTGCTATAGGCTCAAGCACAGCAAATGATTCTACGTCAGTTTGCTCAGGCAAGGCATCAGCACGACCTGGTGCAAAAGGTACTTTTACTTCTATACCTGCTTTATGAGCTGCTTCTTCAATACCTACACCACCAGCTAATACAATCAAATCTGCCAGAGATACGGTTTTTCCGCCAGTTTGGCTGGCATTAAACTCTTTCTGAATCGCTTCAAGGGTATTAAGCACGGCAGACAATTGAGCCGGATTATTTACTTCCCAGTATTTTTGAGGAGCAAGACGGATACGAGCTCCATTAGCACCACCTCGCTTATCAGAACCCCGGAAAGTAGAGGCAGATGCCCAGGCGGTAGAAACCAATTGAGAAACCGTAAGTCCTGAAACCAATATTCTGCTTTTTAGTGTCGCAATGTCCTCCTCATCAATCAGAGGGTGGTTAACCGCCGGAATTGGGTCTTGCCATATTAGTTCTTCGGTCGGTACTTCCGGACCAAGGTAGCGTAGTTTAGGACCCATATCACGGTGGGTCAGTTTAAACCATGCACGGGCAAAGGCATCTGCAAACTTATCCGGGTTTTCATAGAAATTTCTTGATATTTTCTCATAAATAGGGTCAACACGCAACGCAATGTCAGTAGTAAGCATAAAAGGCTGATGCTTGATAGAAGGGTCATGGGCATCGGGTACTGTGCCTGCACCTGCATCACCTTTAGGTTTCCATTGGTGAGCACCTGCCGGGCTTTTAGTTAACTCCCATTCAAAACCAAACAAGTTTTCAAAATAATTATTACTCCATTGAGTCGGAGTTGTTGTCCAGGCTCCCTCCAGTCCGCTTGTGATGGTATGAATACCTTTACCAGTACCAAATGTATTTTTCCATCCCATACTTTGTTGCTCGATGGTTGCTCCGGCTGGCTCAGCTTCTACATATTTACCAGGGTCAGCAGCACCGTGGGTTTTTCCAAAAGTGTGTCCACCTGCAATAAGGGCTACCGTTTCTTCATCATTCATTGCCATACGTCCAAAAGTTTCACGAATGTCACGGGCAGATGCCAATGGGTCAGGGTTGCTGTTAGGACCTTCAGGATTTACATAAATAAGTCCCATCTGAACCGCTCCAAGAGGATTTTCAAGTTCTCTGTCTCCTGTGTAACGTTTATCTCCCAGCCACTCACTTTCTGGTCCCCAATACACATCTTCCTGTGGTTCCCACATATCTGCACGACCTCCCCCAAAACCAAATGTTTTCAATCCCATTGACTCCAGGGCACAATTTCCTGCCAGAATCATTAAGTCAGCCCAAGACAGTTTTTTACCATATTTTTTCTTGATGGGCCAAAGTAACAAACGAGCTTTATCAAGATTGGCATTATCGGGCCAGCTATTCAGAGGAGCAAAACGCTGCATCCCGGCTCCTGCACCACCCCGACCATCAGCAATACGATAGGTTCCGGCAGAGTGCCATGCCATACGAATAAAGAAAGGACCATAATGTCCATAATCGGCAGGCCACCAGTCCTGTGAAGTAGTCATTAGCTTAAAAATATCTTGCTTAACGGCTGCCAAATCCAGTTTTTTAAATTCTTCGGCATAGTTAAATGATTCGTCCATCGGATTAGATAAAGACGAATGTTGACGGAGGATATTTAGTTTTAACTGATTTGGCCACCAATCACGGTTGGTTGGGCTGCTACCGGCGGATTTTTTGATTGCACCACCACTAAACGGACATTTGCTTTCGCCATTGCCGTTGTAATTAGAACCATTTGATGTGCTCATATTTTTTGTCTATTGATTAGGATTTTCTGCGAAAGTAAAGTTTAATCCTTTAAAATACTCATTGAAATTTCTTATCTGTTATAGACAAAATTGATATGTTTTGAGATTTGATAGATATTCTAATGTTTTCAGGAGCTATTTCGACTTGGTAAGTTTTTGAACTTGCCAGGTCTCATAGGATTTCAAACTTCATCAAATGGTGGGTGGCATCATACAACTCAAGAAATGGAATAGGTAATATGTCAATTTCGTAAGTATCTGAATAAAAATGATTTTCACGAACTAATAAAATAGATTCGCTATTTTCATGAATCCAGTTATTAAACTTCTTCTCAAAACCATTACCACTTTCGGCTTCACAGTAAATTTTTAGAGGTGTTTGCAGAAGGGTTACAGGAGAAATGTTATCTTCTGACAGAGAAGCCAAGATAAATTCTTCAAGACTAAGATTGGTTTGTTTGGAAGTTTTTTGAAAGAATTTAACCAGAAATTGTTTTTCCTTGACATTCCTGTTCTCAATAAATTCTTTGATGAAAAGAACTTGTAAGGCAAGACTTTTTTCATACTGAAGCCTGATTTTCTCAATAGCTTCCATTAAAGAGGCTTTGTTTATGCTATACATAGCAAGGAATAGATTATTATTCAGATTTATATAAGTTCTGCCAGTCATTTCGGTTTATATCAAAATCTGATTCTGCGAATGCCATAGCATCTTCCAATGAATCGTGGTAAGTATCAGTCAGAAATTCTTTTTGTTCATTGAAATAAAACAGGTAGAAACCTGAATCATTTGGATATTGAACTATTTCCAGATAAACGGGAACTCCGTTGTTTTCCCCTCTCATAAAATAGTCTTTTATAATTTGATGAGGTTTGAGCTGAATATATAGTAAAACTTGAGAATCCATTTATATTAATCCCTTTTCTTTTAGCCTATCAATAACTGCATTAAAATCAACATCCTCTTGAGTATTTTTATTTAATTTATTAATTTCTACATTTCCTCCTATTTCCATAAATCCTTTCATAACCATTAAATTATTTATATAGCTAACTATTTTCTCAAGTGACTCATAAGCTAAATAGCCCTCATTTCCAGAAACATAGCAATATCCAGAATGTACAATTCTATTTCTTAGTTTATATAAGTTTTCATACCAACCGTTGACTAATGGATTTCTAATAAAATCAAAATCTTCATCAAGTGCTTTCCCTATATGGTCAATGAGCGTATTTTTCAAGGGATACTCTTTGGCTGCCTCAATCTTGGCTTCATCAGCATTTTGATGTATGAGAATTAAATTGTGGCATAACCTGATAAAGCATTCAAAGGAGGTTTGCAACTCAATAATAGCTGCAACAAAATCTTCTGCATATAAATGATAGATAGCCTTACTAAGAAACTTGTCAATAACTTCAAAATATCTGTGTTTACTCCATATATTAAACCTTTCCAAAGTTTTATTTAACAGTTCAAGGTTATATGATTTATCTTGGAGGATTGAAGTTGGAGTTGTTACATAAGAATAATTTTCACCATCGATATCTATATTTATAATAGGTGGCAAGTCTGTTATAGTGAAATTTTTAATGAAGTTTAAATTATTTACAAGTCGAAAAGAATCAATAAAATTGTTAAGGTAAATTATAGAGTTTATAACAGCTACTCTCATTAATGAATCTATCTCAATATCTTCATTTTTTTCAAGTAAAAAGTCTATTGTAATAAGGGTAAAGACCTCATTTGTATCATTAGAAGAATTAATTATCTTATCACAAAAAAATTTAAATAATGCAAAGCCAGAATAGTGACATCCTATTTGGTTATTTTCTTCAATAGGTAGATAAAATGGTAGAGGAAAGTAAATTCTAACTTTTGTATCTGCTTTCATAATTTGAGTTGTCTATAAATTTTTTCAATAGAATCTTAATTAGAAGAATAATTTATTCATAGTCTTACCAAGTCTCGAAGACTTGGCAAGACTATAATCAATCTACCAGTAATTTGGTGACCGAAGCTGCATTGGATGCCCATTGCATGGTATAGACCTCGTCGGCTTCAGGAGTTTCTGTCAAAGTCAGGTTTTGGACTTCGGCTTTTACTTTCAACAAGCTACCTACACTCAGTTTGCTGCTCAGTTTTGCCAGCAAGGCTTTTACGCCTCTGGTATCTAACTGCTGCACGACCTGTCCCTGAAAAGTCAGTTCAAGCCATACGATTTCTTTTTTGGCTACATCCAGCACCCCAAACACCAGTCCTTTTGCAAGATTCTGAGTAATTCGTACCTGATGTTGTACGCAGGAAGGGTCATACGCCACACCTGTTTTTTCCGAAATACTCATCGGATACTTGCTATTCATCCAGCCTACTACCAGATTAGGGGTAATACCACCATTGCTATAAGCATTGCAGGTAAACGTAACATACTCAGCTTTAGCCTGACACAATTCATCTACATTGATTTCTATATACTCAGCCGTACCCACCATGTGTGGGATGCTTCGAATATCACCACTGTGTTTGCAACCCGTAGTATGCAAATGTGAGTAAGAGCAAATATCTACGGTATGGGCATACGCAATATGACAGCTCAAGTCCATATCAAGGTGCTGGGCAGGCATGCCAGTTCCCCACTGCATAAACAAACGTACTGTATTGCCTTCTATCGGAAAACGAGTTCCCATCAAAGCCACCGGCAAATCCTGAATACTATCGCTGCGGTCACCTATCGAAACAGGCATATTAAACAGATTCGGTTCGATGTAGATGGTTTTACTGTCGGTTTTGATGGCAGCAAAGCGTTTTTTCATTGCCAGCAAACACAGGTCTTCTACTTTTGCTTTCATCTCATCTAACTGCTCTACAGTATAAAGACCCAGCAACTGGTTGGCAGGAACATATTTAGAAACACCACCCAATGGTTTTACAGCCCGTTGCAGGCTGCTGTCAAAATAATTTTTGGCATACATGTTGAGTGTAAACACCAGACGAGCCGGGATTTTATCAATAATTTCTGCAAAAGCCTCCAGTGTTTCATCGGCTCCAAACCACAACATATTGGCAAACAAAGAGCGGGCAAACAAACCGGGACGTTGTTTTAAGAGTTTAAAAGTTTGTTCATAATCGCTTCGCAAACGGAAATGATTGACACGACCCTGCCATACTTCGTATTTTTCATTATAAAACACATCCAGCAATTCTTTCAGCTTGCCAAAACCTTCACGTTTGCTGTATTCTGCCAGACGCAACGCCCGGATAAACCGAACCCACATACCACGTTTCGGGTGCATCATTTCGCAGGCTTTTTCTGCTGGCAAATCAAGCTCATTTAACCATTTGGCTACCCGATGTCCTTCTTTTCGGTTGTATTTCAGCTTTAAGTCAGAAATTTTGGCAAATTTTGCCCGTGCACTCGTATCCGAAACCATCACAAAATGGCGGTGGTTTTTAGCATAGCGTGTAATAATGGTTTTGGGCTCAATAATTTGCAAAAAACCAGTGTGTTTATACCACAGGTAACGCAAAATATCAGTTGGTGACGAAAACAAAACCTGTGCTTTCTCAGCTTTATCTGTCTCAATCAATATATCAATTACCGCCATCAGGGTTTCTTTCATCCCTATTTCTGCTGCCGGAAGTGGCAATTCAGCAAGCAATATTTTCAGGCTATCCATCTGGGTAGCATCTAAAGCTGTTTTTGACTCCAGCAAATCTTTAAAAAATGCTTCAACATTTTTTGCAGTCCAGAGTTCCAGCACTTTTTTCTTGCTGCCTTGTCCGTAGTTTTCAATTTCTCCAAATTCAAACGGCGTTCCACAAAACGGACAACCGTTGTAGCGTTCCAAAGGAAAGGTAGCCGGAGGTATGGTGTGTCCGCAAGCCAGTTTAGTACCACGTCCCTGAAAAACATTCACAAAAAACGTAATCAGGTGGTCTGTCAGGCTTTCGCCAGTTGGTACATCCCAACCTTTTACCAGAGGTGTCCAGTTTTTATTAACGCCCATCACATTTCTGAAAACTTCGAGCAGTTTACTCTGAAACTTCGGAGAAGTGCCATTGAGAGCATGCAAAAGCGATTCTGAAACTTCATAACCAAGTTTAGAAAGATTTGCTACCAAAACACCTGTGGTAGCAGTCATTTTTTTGTCAGGGTTTATGTCTGACTGGGCAATAAAAACCGCCTGCTGGCGAAGACTTACTTTTACTAAATTAGTGTTCATAGTATTGATAGTTTAAAATCGGGTAATTTTGCTTCTGAGATCATTGACAGTGAGTTAGAAGTAAGAAGCAATTGACCTGAATTTTGAGTGGGGTAATTTTGTTTCTTGATTTTCGCCTAAAGAAAGTTAGAAGTAAGAAACAATTGACCCGGACTTTGGAAAGCAGGCAGGACTCGAACCTGCGACCCACGGATTAAAAGTCTTGAAGTAAGATTTAATTGACCCAGGGTTTTTCGGATAATTTTAAAACTTTAACGTTGCTCTACCAACTGAGCTACTGCTTTCGTGTTAATAATTTATAAATTAAATAGTTATGTTTTTTCCTTAAATAATTCATTATATCACGACTTTATTTTCTTGCAATGCAAATCAAATAAGATATATAGCATAATTAAATAACGTCCTACATCGTAGAAGCTATGATTTTCTCCATGAAGCATTGTGTTCCTTGCTACTGTAAGTCTGTCTGCAACTTTTGTCATAATCCATCGATTTTCTTCTAGACCGTTTTCTACTAATTTCTTTTTAGAATATTTATCAATTCGGACAAGTGATTGAGCAAATTCTGTATCTGTTTTTTTAATTGATTTATAGCTTGTCCGATAGGGAGATTTCTAAATTTTTGATGATTTTCTTTATCAAAGAAATCAAAATCTGTAGGTTTATAACCAAGCAGATATTTGGCATATTGTTCTATAACTCCAAACATAAATGTTGTTCCAATAACATTTTCAGTGAAAACATTCTCACTTATAATCATTCTAATAGCTTCCTTGATTGTTGAGGTTATCGCTGGATTAGGTACATTGATTTCATAAGAATGAAGGAAGTTTGTAATTAGCCATTTAGAATCAGTGGGAAAATAAATTCCGCCTCCTATAGGGAAACATCGACAAATAACAACTTCTACTAAATGAATTTTAAGTTCTATATCCGCTTCATCAAAGTTTACAATATCGCTTAACCCTTTTTCTTGCACATTTAAAAAGTGAGGAAATTCTACAAATCGTGTCATCTTGACTTTCTCCTTATATTCATTTATTGTCATTTTCTTAGGATTTAACTAATTTATAACTTTAAAATCTATATTCTCTTTTGTTGGTTCATTCCCCTTAGATTCTTTCGTTTTGTAAATATTTAACTAAAATTTATTATTTTTTAGTTATCCTAAATTATTACAAGTTTAAAACTCCTTTGGAAAGCAGAAAGGAATCGAACCTCTACTGGCAGGACCCATTTAGAAGTAAGTCCGGCTTGACCTGAGTTTAGATAATTTCAGAACTATTTTTAACCTGCCGTGCTACCTTTTACACTACTGCTTTCGTGTTTGTTTAGCTGTCAGTTTTCAGCCATCAGCAGTCAATGGCAGGGGAGTAACCCCATTCGCTGACGAACTGATAGCTGCTGATTTTTCATAACCGGTTAAAATAATTTCATATTTATCTTTTTTTACCTTGTTCATTTTAAATAGACGATAATTGCATAAGTGAACACGTTGGAGGTTATAGAAGTAACCTATGCTTGACCTGTCTGTTTGTTTTATCCTTTCGACGGTACAAAGATATTTACCTTGCTACGCAAAGGATTTGCGTAGATTTAATTTTTTTATATTTTTTTAAAAATATTTTAAATAATTGATTATAAGCGTTTTGTGGTTTTATTGTAAATAATATTTGGCATAAGGTAGATTTACAGTTTTACTTTGTTAAGAGTTTTTTTAAGATAGTTTTACTTATTAATTGAAATAATATGTTAGCAGAAGCAGCGATTGGCGATGCATACGGAGCCGGTTTTGAATTCAGAGATATGGATTTTATCAGAGAAAACAACCATTTACAGGCATATTTCAGGCATGGATTGTACGAAAGTATATTTAAAACCTATACCGACGATACACAAATGGCACTGGCAATAGCCGAATTGGTACTGGAAGAAAAAAACTGGACTCCCGAAAAAATAGCCGATAAGTTTGTAGCAGTCTTTCACAGAGACAAACGGTTGGGATATTCGGGCAGAATGTACGATGCCCTGGATACCAGCAAAAATGGCAGAGAACTGATGACTATTTTAAATGCCGACAGCTCTGGCAATGGTTCTGCTATGAGGGCTTATCCATTGGGTTATATCAAAGATATTAATCAATTGCTGGAATATGCTGCCATGCAAGCCCGTATTTCGCATGATACGCCAGAAGGCATTATGGCTGCCCGGAGAATAGCTCTGGCAGCTCACTATTTCATTTATAACCATTCATCAAAGGAAAGTCTGATAGATTTTTTGAATAACACCCTACAGGAAAACGAAAAATATCAGATAGTTTCACCAGTAGATATGCACGGTTATCCAACTACCCAGACTGTCATAAGGCTTGTTTCTGAGTATAACCGGTTGGATTTATGTCTGAAAGATGGTATTGATTTGGGTGGTGACACTGATACTGTGGCAAGTTTGTGTATGGCATTATTGAGCCTGAAAAAAGATAGTATCAAAACCTTACCAGACTTTTTGTGGGAAGAACTAGAAAACGGAAAATTTGGAAGAGATTATTTAAAAGTAATAGACCAAGACCTAAAAACACATTTTTTGTAAAGCCAGTGGATGCAAGTAATTGGTAGAAAAATAAAAAAAATGACAAAGTAGAGAAATATTAATAAAGTACAAGTAAAGAGACTATTTACAGATAAAATACTAATACCAAATTGGAATATTTATATTTTATTATTTTTTGTTAACTTTGATTTTATCTCTTTTTTCTTAATTCACTAAAAACTTACATAGCAGCTTTCACTTCCTGAATTACTTTTATGAAGCCAATCGGATACAGAAGAAATCTTAAATCTGTATTGCATTATGCTTATCTTCTTCGGAATTAAAAATTTTGGAATTAAAAACTTTGAACCCACCGAACTGGGTTTGCCACAGGTTACAAGCGACCCATATCGGGTAGAATATCGTCAGAAATATTTTCATTTGTATTGGATTCCTATTTTTGGATTGGGGAAAGACTGGTTTATTCGTAAGTCAGATGATAAGTTATATGAACCACTCGGAGAATTAAAAGCCTACTTGCAGGGAATTCCGGTGAAAGGAATGGGAGAGTGGCATCATAATGTAAGGGCATTTTTTGGACTGATTGCGATTGGCTGTCTGGTGGTTTTTATGAATCTTTCTCAAGCTGTCAGCCCACGCAATTCTTATCGTGAAGTTTCACAACAGGCTTATAAAGAAACTACTTTGGTAGAAGAAAATAATTCACTTCTTACACAGATTAATGACTTGAAAAAAGATGACTATCTGGAGTTCAGAAGTACCAGTAAAAAACCAGTAGAGATAAGATATGCAAAAGTAACAGAAAGAGAGGGAAATCAGCTTACATTAGCCATGCTCAAAGATGACCTCGGCGAACTGACAAATGACCAGCTTGTTAATGTATTTTTTAGTAATCCTGAAATTACTTCACTATCTGTGAATGTTAGCAATTTGAAAAAGTTTACTTCTCAACACATAACCAGCAAAGAAGGATACCAGCTTACATCAATAATCAGAGAAAATAAAATGGTGTCTTCTACTTACCCATAAATATCAGTGCTAATATAAATTTTAATTCTTATGCCCCATTGCTGATTTTTACAGAATGGGGTATTTTTATTTAGTTTGTAGTAAGAGTATATTTAAAGTAACACTAAAATATTTATACCAATTTAAAAAAATAAAACAGGTGAAAAAGATGTAGTAAATTTAAAATATGTAGCATAACTATTAAATAGGTATTTTCTGATAACCAAAGCCTGAAATTTAGGTAGATGTGGATAGGGTTTGTATAAATGATAGTTTGAGTTCACCGGAAGGCAGAAAATTTTTTGATTTTCTGCCTTCCGTTTTTAATAAAGCCAGGAAAAAAACAGGGATTTTTGAATCAGGATTGTTCAGGCAAGAACAAGAAGAATAGTAAAGCATACTCTTAGCCTACTGACGTTAATTTTATTATATTGCAGTCTGTCGTACACAAAGAATACTTTCAACCAATATAACCAATTTGAAATTATGAATACTCTTAATGTCAGAGAGTTATCACCTGAACAAGCAGAAGAGTTACTTGGAATATTAAAATCTCGTTTTGAGAAAAATATGGCTCGTCACCCTAGGGTCGAATGGGTTAAAGTGGAGCTAAAACTCAAATCAAATCATGATAAATTATTATCACTCTATGCCATGGAAATAACTGGTGGAGAACCTGATATAATTGAGTCTGATAGCCAAAAGGATGAATATATTTTTTATGACTGCTCAGCTGAAAGCCCTAAGGGTCGCAGGAGCGTGTGTTATGATCGGGAAGGCTGGGAATCAAGAAAAGAACACAAGCCTGAAAATAATGCCATAGACATGGCAATTGCCATGAGAATAGAAATCTTATCAGAAGAACAATATCGAAAACTTCAGAAGTTTGGAAATTTTGATACAAAAACCTCAAGCTGGATAAAAACCCCTTCTAGTATGCGGAAACTTGGGGGAGCTCTCTTTTGCGACTGTCGTTATAATACTGTTTTTGTGTATCACAATGGAGCAGAATCATATTATGCTGCCAGAGGATTTAGAGGGTTATTGCGGATTTAAACTTCGTAATTTGGTAATTTAGTCTAGAAGTAAAGAAAAGCCAGTTTAAAAAATGGATAGAAAATCAGGAGCAATGTGGAAAAGTCAGTCATCAGCTATAAGCAATGAGTTATGAGATAGCTTTTCTTTCACCATTCATAGCTCATTGACTATAATTGATTGGGTAGAGAGATAAAAAAACAAACCCCATAAAGTTGGAGCTGCTGAAAATTAATGCCAACTCAACATTAGACTTGCTTGTAAATTAACGGCTATCAAATACTTTATACTTATTCCATATCCTCTTCCACTAATTTTAAATACCTTCCGGCTTTTTGTATGCTCACCTGCCTACTGAAAACTTGCATCTCCCCTGTATCCACTTTTGTATCGTGAACTCACTTAATTACTAAGATTAATTTCAGTATTATCACCGATATTCAGGCTTTGTGTCATACCTTTTAGTGTCGAGTCGTTACCTATAATAGACTTTCGCAAAACAGCATTTTCCAGCTCTGCAAAAGACCCCACAATGCTATCTTGAATAATAGATGAATGAATCCGGCTATTGTCGCCGATAGCTACATTGGGACCGATGATAGAGCTTTTGATAATACAATCTTTGCCAATACTGACGGGTGGCACAATAATAGAATCAGGGAAATGAGGAAAATGAGCTTCTTTAAAGCCAAGCCGATGCAGAAGAATAGCATTTGCCTCAAGTAAAGTTTCTTTTTTACCACAATCATACCAATTAGTTACCTGAGAGGTGGTGATTTTTTCTCCTTCCTGTAAAATACGCATTAAACCATCAGTAAGATGAAATTCATCCTGTGTTTTAATGTCATTCTCAATCAAATAGTTTAATGCCATCAATAATTTTCTGGCATTCATAATTTTATAAATTCCAACTAAAGCCAGATTAGACTTAGGAATAGTTGGCTTTTCTATGAGCTTTTTTATAAAACCATCACTGTCCAGTTCTGCTACGCCAAACAGGCGAGGGTTTTCTACTTTTTTTACTCCTACCACCGAATGAGTTGATTGAATCAGGCTGTGTAAATCTGCATTTACAATTGTATCACCAAGTACAATAAGCATTTGATGATTTTCAGCAAAAAAGTTACGAGTCATCCAGATGGCATGCCCCAATCCCAGCCGAGGTTCCTGCAAAACATATTCTACTTTTAAATCAGGGTAGTGACCTGAAACATACTTTTCAATTTTATCACCCAAATAACCAATTATCAGTATAAAATCCTGAATGCCTGCTTCCAGTAATGAATCCATAATGTGAGCCAATATGGGTTTTCCGGCGACAGGTACTAAAGCCTTGGGTTGGGTATGTGTGTGTGGACGAAGATTAGACCCCATGCCTGCCACTGGAATTACTGCTTTTATCATAGCTTCAAAATTGTGAAATTTTAATGTTAAACCGAATTTTTTAAGGAAAAACCCAACAAAAATGTTTTTTTTGCGTGAAAGACTCTCAAAAAATAAACCTGCTATGCAGCGGTAAAATGAAAAAAATAAGTTTTCCCTTCCTGTTTTTTATTGTTTTTACTGCAACCCATGCACAACAGGCGGTGAAAGTAATAAAGTTTCCGGCTTTGGAAAAAATACTTTCTCCTAATAATGATACTATTTACATAATCAATTTCTGGGCAACCTGGTGTCAGCCATGTATTGAAGAATTACCAGCCTTTGAGCAGGTAAGAACAAACCTTAAGCAGGAAAAAGTAAAATTTATGCTTATAAGCCTTGATGCGGTAAAAAACGCCAATACTAACGTAGCAGCCTTTGTCCGAAAAAAGCAGTTAAAGAGTGATTTATACCTGCTCGATGAGCCAGATGGCAATACCTGGATGGAGAAAATAGACGAAAATTGGTCGGGAGCGATTCCGGCAACTATATTCGTAAGAGAAAGGCAAAAGCAATTTGTAGAAAAACCGCTGACCCGTCAGGAGCTGGAAGACTTTATCAATCAGATGAAAAAAGAATAAACCATCCGTCTTTGCCGAACTGAGTCACTAAAGCATTAGTTTGTTTTTTTTTAATATATTCTTAATTTTGTTCAAGTTCATACCTAAAAAACTAATCTGTCATGAGAAAACCTGTTATTTTGCTTGGTATTTTGGTATTATTTTTTGCCTTTTTATCAGGTGAGAGTTATGCACAAAAGAAAAAAAGCAGTAAAGCTGAGAAAGATGCAGCAGCAGCAGAGGCGAAAGCAAGCAAAGCTCTCGAAAAAGAGTGGAAAAAAAAGTTAAAAGACCTGGATCCGTTGGCGTATAAAAAATTAGTAGATGACAAAGCTTCTCTAACCAGTGAAAACAGTGAACTCAACAGCAAAATAGCAGAACTGGAATCTCAAAAAATTGCTAAAAATAACGAACTCGAAAAATTTAAAGCTGAAAATAAAACCCTTCAGGATGAACTTGGTAACAATGTAAATGCTACTAAATCAGGTGTAAAACCTAACGCCAAAGGAATCGTTTTTAAAGTACAGGTAGGGGCTTTCAGAGACAGAGACTTGTCACAATATTTTGAAAAACATCCTAACTTTAGTGGAGAAGATGAGAATGGTATCAAAAAATATACATTATGCTATTTCAGCGATTATAACGAAGCCAGCCGGTTTAAAGATTATATCCGTCACATGGGAGTGAGTGATGCGTGGGTGGTAGCTTATAAAGATGGACAGCGTATCAATATTGCTGAAGCTCGTTAATTTTTTAGTTTGTACTTTATTTATTCTCTCATCAAAGCTAACTATTATGAAAAAAAATATTCTGTTTCTTTTGATTATTGGGTTGATAGCTGGCAATTTGTCAGATGCTTATGCCCAGAAGAAAAAATCCAAAAAGAAGGAGTCTGACCCTGTTCAGGATGACAAAGCTCTTGTAAAAGAGTGGAAAAAAAAGTTGAAAGAGCTGAAGCCTCTCGATTATAAAAAATTGGTGGATGATATTGGTACACTTCGCAACGAAAACAGTGAATTAAATACCAAGGTCACTAATACTGAGTCTGAAATTAAGCAAGCTGATAACGATATTGAAAAAATAAAAGCAGAAAATAAAAATCTACAGCAAGAAATACAGGCTAGCCTCAATTCAGCTAAGACGGGTGTGCAGCCTAATGAAAAAGGTGTGATTTTTAAAGTGCAAATAGGCTCTTTCCGTAACAAAGAGCTTGCCAAATATTTGGGTAATGACCCAGCCTTTGCAGGTGATATTGATCCTGACGGAACCCGAAAATATACATTGTCTTACTTTAATGAATATTGGGAAGCCAATCGGTTTAAACAATCTCTTCGGGAAATGGGCGTGAGTGATGCATGGATTGTGGCTTACAAAAACGGACAACGAGTGGACATCAAAGAAGTGCTGGAAGGTAAGACTGAAGAAAACTAATACAGTAGTTCGATAAGCTTGAAAAGCCGGGTTCTGCAAAGAACTTGGCTTTTTTATTGTCAACTGTTTTCTTTATAAAAATTTTTCAGAAATGATTTATTCTCTGCTACAATTCATTCAAAAAGCAAATAAGCAAGCCTTATTGCCTTTTTTTATAGTCCTGATATTTTTTTTCAGTACCAGTACCATTGCACAGTCTGTAAAAAAATATAATAAACTCATTAGTAAAAATGAATGGGTAAATTTTCGGAAAGTAATCGATAAAGACCTGAAAAAAATACCTCAAAATCCCATTTTGCAATACTTCCTTTCTATCTACTTTTTTAAGCAGGACTCGACAGCTATAATCAATCTTGACTCAGCACATAATTGCTTAATATCTGCACAAAAAAATTATAAAGTTGCCTCTTATAAAATCAGAAAAGACTGGCAAAAACAGAATTTTTCAGAAAATATGGTTTTTCAGAAACAAAGATATGTTGATAGTCTGGCATTTTCTATTACTAAAACTCAGCATCAGCTATCTGGTTATCAGTATTTTATTGAGAGATTTGAAGGAGCAAAAGAGATTACAGAAGCTATTGCTTTAAGAAATGAAGTGGCATATTGGCAGGCATTTCTGAATGAAAACCCGGATAGTATGAAAAGTTTTATAGACCACTATCCGGAAGCCTTACAAATACATGAAGCCCGTCAGCGTTATGAAACATTATTGTTTGAAAAACAAACTGCCAACGAAACACTCGAAGAGTTTCAGGAATTTATTATACAAAATCCAGAAAGTCCATATCGCAAACTTGCAGAGCAATCAATATTTCAGTTAGCTACTCTTTTTCATACACCCGAAACCTACCTTGATTTTATACGCCGATTTCCTGACAATGCCTTTATTCCTGTGGCACGACAATGGTTTTATAACCTTATTTTAGAAAGAGATGAAGATTATTTTAAAAATCATCCATCTTTTTTGCAGGATAATGACTGGAGCAATATTGTTCAAAATAATGAAATGATGCTTTATCCGATACTTGAAGACGAAAAATATGGCTTTATGAATTCAGAAGGAAAAGTAATGATAGCTCCCAGCCTTGATTCTGTAGTTACTGATTATTTTTGTGAAGGTATCACAGAAAACTACATAAAGTTTTTTAAAAATGAACAAGTGGGGCTTATGGATAAAACAGGTAAAGAAATTACAAAGCCTGTTTTTCAGTCTATTGAAGATTTTGAAGCTCCTTTACTTAAAACAAAAAAAGAAAATCTGTATGGTATTATACATGAAACTGGTTTTGAAGTGCTGGCTCCTTTGTATGATTCTGTAAAAACATTGGGTAATAAGCTTTTGGAGGTTTATAAAAGTAATAAGACACTTCTTTTTTCATGTAATGGCAGAAAATTGGCAGAATTTGAAAATATGTCAGTTGAAAGTTTTGACGACTCGTTGATGATTTTTCAACAATCAGGGAAATATGCTCTTTATACTCAGGAGGCTCTTTTTAAAAAACAGAGCTTATCTCTTGATTTTCAATATGATTTAGCAGAAATAACTTCTGATCGTAATTTGAGACTTATCAAAGACAGTACAGAATGGCTCTATCTCTCAGGATATAATCTTGCCGGAGGCTGGCTCGATACCACTCATTTGCTGCCTGAACGACTAAAACTTGAGAAAGAATTTGAAGAAGTCAATTTTACTGGTAATTTTTTTATAGTCAGGGCAAAAAATGGTAAGGTAGGTTTATTTGAAAAAGGAGGTAAAAAAATATTAAACACGAAATATCAGGAAATTGTAGTATGGAAGGACGGTTTGTTTAAAATAAAATTGAATGACAAATATGGAATCACTGATAAGACCGAGAAAACAATAGTAAAACCTGAATATGATGGTCTGGAAAATTTGGGAAACAACTACCTGACTACCCTGAAAAATGGAAAATTTGGATTGATTACCCTTAATAAAAAAGTATTGATACAGCCCCAATACGAATCAATTATCCGTCAATACGATCCTCTGCAAAAATATTTTATTGCCAGACAAGAAGAAAAATTTGGACTGATTGATACTAAGAATGAGCTTGTAACAGACTTTCTTTTTGATGAAGTTATTTACTGGCAGCCCTCAGTAGCTCTTGTAAGAATTAGTGAATTTTGGCATCTGTATGACATTCCGGAAAAAAGATTCATTTTTAAACCTTTGGCAGAAATTGTTTTTCAAAAAGTACCTGATAATGAGCTCGTGATTAGAGTAATGGAAGATAGTAAATATGGTTTGTTCAGTAATAAGAAGGGAATATTAGCAAATGCTGAGTATGATGCTTTCACCAATATCGGAACTCCCGAAAAACCGTTTTATATTGCCGAAAAATACCTCAGGGAGGTAAACGTTTATCTCCTGTACTATATAAACGGGAATGGCAAAACAGTTCACCGGCAGGTGCTTACACAGGAATTATACGAAAAAATAGCCTGTGAATGATTTTTTATAAAGCTCTCTTTACCGATACTGCTTTTGGCATTTCTTTTTTTAATTCCACCTTGTAAGTAATTTTTTATGCGTATTCTTCACCTTCTTTCACAGGTCTGGGTAACCGGTGCTGAGACGTATGCTGCGTCTATGGCTGATTATCAGATTGAACAGGGACATGAGGTATTTATTATTTCTGATACTTTTCAAACGCCTGTAAAGGCTCCCTGGTTCTCACAACCCATTGCTAATCGCAGCTATCTGCAACGCTGGAAAAATATACAGTATGTAGCCAGTTTTATTCGTAAACACAAAATTGAAGTAGTACATTCTCACTCCAGAGCTGCCAGTTGGGTGGCTTACTTTGCCTGTAAATTTACAAAAGTACCTTTGGTTTCGATTATTCACGGAAGGCAACACCTGCATCTTTCTACCAGTGCTTTTGATATTTATGGCGACAAGGTAATTGCTATCTGTAAAAACATGCAGGAGCATCTGATAAAAGAAGTAAAAATGAAGCCCGAAAAAATCAGTGTCATTCCCAATGGCTTTGACTTTTCGGCTTATCCAGCTCACATACCAACTCCAAAACAAAGCAACAAGCAGATTATCAGCATCATAGGGAGAACTAACGGGCGAAAAGGAGAGCTAACCGGAAAAATTATCACGGACGTGGTACCACAGCTAACAGATATTTTCCCGGAACTTGAGATTAGAATTATAGGTGGCAAAGCCGAAGGTTTTCCAGCAGATGTTATTGACAAAGCTGCTGAGTTAAATAAGAAAAAAGAAGATACAATCCGATTTGTAGGATTTGTAAACAACATAGCCGACTGGATACTCGAATCTGACTTGATAATAGGGGCAGGGCGGGTTGCCATAGAAACGCTCTTTCTCGAAAAACCATTGCTGGCATTTGGTGAATCACTTTATTGTGGGCGGGTAACGTCAGATACTTTTCAGGAAGCAGTAGATGCTAATTTCGGAGATATTATTGATGTATTGCCTGTGCCGGATGTTGATTTTCAAAAAATAGCTGCTGACATTACCAGTTTCTTCAAAAATCCTTCTTCTGTCAGTTTGCGTAACAGAACCGAAGAATATTTTAATCTTCAAAATGGGGCTGCTGCCGTAATGGAGGTATATAAATCAGCAATTTTTAAGAAGAAGCTTCCCCATCACATCCCGGCTCTTATGTATCATAAAGTGCCAGATGAGCCTCAGCAAACTAAAAATCAGATTTTTATTACAAAAGATAATCTGGATAAGCATTTTACTTTTTTACAAAAACATCGCTTTACTCCCCTTACTTTCAAAGAATACAACACTTTTCGTGACGGACAACGCCCACTTTCTGACTTCCCGGAAAAACCGATATTTCTCACCTTCGACGATGCCTATCTCGATAACTATACCAATCTTTTCCCTTTATTAAAAAAGTACAACTTTAAAGCAGTTATTTTTTCATTGGGAGACGAAAAACATACTGATAATTTTTGGGATGTAAAGCTTGGTGAAAAAAGTGAACCCCTTATGAATACTGCTCAGAAGAAAGAAATGATGGAATATGGAGTAGAAATAGGTGGACATACACTTAATCATCCCCGACTCACACAAATTTCCGTAGATGCTGCCGAGATGGAAATAATGCAATCTAAATTAAATCTCGAAAAACAACTTGGCACAGAAATTATCAGTTTTGCTTATCCGTATGGAGATTTGAATGAGGAGATAAAGAGTATTGTAAAAAAAGCAGGCTATTCTTTTGGCATAGCTACCGATTCGGGAGGCTTGCATCTGGAAGATGATTTATTTCAGATTTTTAGGGTAGGTATATTCCCGGAAGATGCTGAAACACAGCTTCGTAAAAAAACAGCATCCTGGTATAGGAAGTATTTTAAAATGAAAAGGGGCAAATAAAAAACTCCCTCATTGAGAGGGAGTTTTTTTAACTTTCACGCTGCATGAGTTTTTCTATAAAACCTTTGAGAAAAGCCTTTCTAAAGTCATCGGTTTGCATTTTTTCCAGAGATTGTAATCCTTGCTGAAAATATTCATTCATTTTACTTTCAGTCAGGGTTTTGATATTCAATTTGTTATATATTGCTGTAACAGCTTTCACCTTTTCTTCTTTATCAAATTCCTTTTGAGAAATCCAGAATTTGAGTTGATTTAAGTCATCACTTTTGGCATTTTCGAGGGCTTTAATGAGCAAAAAAGTTTTTTTGTTGGCAATGATATCACCACCTACCTGTTTCCCAACTTTTTCCTGATCACCAAATACATCCAGCAAGTCATCTTTTAGCTGAAAACCTACGCCTATATTCTCACCCAATTCTTTCAGTAAAAGAATATTTTCAGGTGAAGCATCTGCCAGCATGCCACCCAATGCCAAACTAAAACCAAGTAAAACGGCTGTTTTAAGACGAATCATCTCCAGATATTCTGTTTCAGAAACATCATTACGAAATTCAAAATTCATATCAATTTGCTGTCCTTCACATACTTCAGCAGCACAACGATTGAATGCTTTGAGCACCCAGGGCAGTTTTTCTGCTTTTACTGCCAGAAGCATTTCATAAGCTTGCACCAGCATGACATCACCTGAAAGAATTGCCACATTGGGATTCCATTTTTCATGTACGGTGGGTTTACCCCTGCGTAGAGGGGCATTATCCATAATGTCGTCGTGCATGAGTGTAAAATTATGAAAGACTTCTACAGCAACTGCCGCCTTTATATGGTTGTCATAATTGTCACTAAATAAATAATTACCAATCAGTACCAGTAATGGACGCATACGCTTGCCTCCAAGATTCATGATATATCTGATGGGTTCATAGAGTTCAGGAGGGTGACTGCCATATTGTTGCTGAGAAATTTCCTGAGAGAGAAGATGATGTGCTTTTTCTAAATCAAAATTTTTCAAGAGAATGATAATTTATTTTACCTTAAATGCTTAAACTGTGAAAGCACAAAATTTGTTTGAGAACCGAATTACTTACAATGAAGGGCAATATTGCTTTTTTTTAAACTTAATCGCAAACCAAAGCTGCATATAAGTACTTAAACGAAATTAATTTTATATTTGAGATTAATATTGGCAAAAATATGCCTGATTTGTTCTTTGAGATTTTGTAATGATTTAAAAGCATCAAAACTAAGCCATTGGTATTTACTGATCCTCCATAAGATTTCAATTTTATTGAGTTCAGGGGAGTAAGGTGGTAAAAAAAACAAGTATAAATCTTGCTCTTTCCATCGTGGTATTTGTTTTAAAAACAAACCTGATTTATGAGATGGAGCATTATCAATAAAAACGACTGTTTTTTGTGTGATTTGTTTACAAAAATCATCAAAACAGGTAATAATGTCCTCCGTTTTCATATTCAAAGATGAAGTATAAGCATGAAAGTCTTTCCCATCTGACCTTAGAAAACCAGCAACATTAATTCCTTGTCCTCGATTGGTGCTCACTCCAATAGTTTGTCCTTTCTTTTGCCAGGCATATGGAACATTGCTCACCAAACTGTATCTGCTCTCATCAAAATAATAGAGTTGCAGATAATTAGATTGGGCTAAGGTCTGTAGTTGTTCAACTTTAACAACTGCTTCCTGAAAAACTATTTCATCTCGTTTATCTTTGAGTGTTTTTCTTACTCGTTTGTAAACATAGCCCCATATTTTTTAATTGCCGTTTGAGTGTCTCTTTATGACACGAAACGGCAAATTGAGTTTCTATTTCTCTCATAACAATCTTTAGATTCTGTGGGTTATTAGATACCAACTTTTCAAGTGCTTCCTGAGGTATGGTTGATAATATCCGTTTTCGCCCTTGACCAGTTTTACGAGACAAACCCGATAACCCCTCACTTTCCCATAAATCAAACCAATTGTATATAGTTATTCGGGTAACATCAAAGATTGGCATCAATTCTTTGCTTTTTACACCTTTGCCTGATAAAAGTAGGCATTGACAACGTTCTCGAATCAATACATCGCTACTTGAATTATATAAGTCTGTTAGCAATTTTTGCTCTCTTTCGCTTAGTTTTATATATCGCATTAACAATTATATAAAATTAATTCTGTTTAAGTACTTAAAAACTATTATCCAACACTTTTGCTCACGCCACATTATTTTAATGAATCGGTATTCCCTTATTAAAAGAAAAACCATTATTCTCCAATTTGTAAAATAGTACTATTAAATTTGGTAACTTTTGTCAGCATTCATTTCACTGACAAATTGATATAACCATGAAAAAACTCCTTATTTTACTCACACTTTGCAGCATTTTGCAGGCTACCGCCCAGACAAAAGGGAAAAAAGATAAAAAAAAAACGCCTGAGAAAACCCAGTCACAACCAGATGCTACTCCGGCACAAAGTCAGGCAGACAAAATCAGAGAACTGGCAGAGAGTATCACGGCTGAAGACATGCAACGGCATCTCAAAATTATTGCTTCTGACAGCATGGAAGGCAGAGAAACCGGGCAAAGAGGACAAAAAATGGCGGCTTCTTATATTGCTGACCACTTTTTTTACAGGGGTCTTAATCCTGTAATTCCTTTAGATTCTGTCAAAAAAAGCTATTTTCAGACGTTTAATCTTGTAAAAAGAAGCTGGGGTGACGTATATATTAAAAATGGCAAGATTGAAGCCGAGTTTATCAAAGATTTTTTTATAGCAGGTGGCGAAATGCCACAGGAAACACCTCTGGAGCTTGTTTTTGTGGGATATGGGATTGAAACTGATAAATATTCTGACTATAAAAATCTGGATGTTACTGGTAAAGCCGTAGTTTTTTTGAATGGAGAACCTAAAGATAAAAAAGGGAATTATCTGGCGACCGGCACCAAAGAAGAATCAGGATGGGCTGATGACATGCGAAAAAAAATAAATCTGGCAAAGCAAAAAGGGGCAAAACTGATACTGACAGCCGTAAAAAGTGATAAGTATTTTTCGGAATCAATGGAGCAGTATTCCCGCTATATGACACAACCTACCATCAGTTATTCAGCAGATGTACAAAAAAATACAACTCCGTCAGTAACAGCTTATATTCGTCCGGATGCTGTGCCGGCTTTATTTAATCAGAAAGAAAAAAACTGGAAAAAGCAGCTAAAAAAACTGGCTCGTGGCAAAAAAGCTGCTATTGACCCAATTACAGTAAAATTTAAAGCTGAACGGAAAGATGATGCTGTACCCACTGAGAATGTGATAGGTTTTTTGGAAGGAACTGATAAAAAAGATGAAATCATTGTCATTTCGGCTCACTACGACCATATCGGTATTTCGGCTGATGGAAAAGTAAACAATGGAGCAGATGATGATGGCTCTGGTACTACTGCCGTGCTGGAACTGGCAGAAGCATTTGGTTTGGGAAAATCTTATGGTCTTGTTCCACGACGCAGCATTTTGTTTGTTACGGTTACAGGGGAAGAAAAAGGATTGTATGGAAGCCGTTATTATACTGAAAATCCGGCTTTCCCTCTGAAAAATACTGTAGCTGACCTCAATATTGATATGATTGGCAGAATAGACAAAGCCCATCAGGGTAATGCAGATTATATTTATTTGATTGGCTCTGATAAACTTTCGTCGGAATTGCATAAAATCAGTGAAGATATGAATGCCAAACATACCAAACTGCAACTGGACTATACTTACAACGACGAAAAAGACCCTAATCGCTTTTATTACCGTTCTGATCATTACAACTTTGCCAAAAATGGTATTCCGGTAATTTTTTATTTCAATGGTGTTCACGAAGATTACCACCAGCCTACCGATGATGTAGAGAAAATAAACTTCAAAAAAATGGAAAAAATCACCCGTCTCGTCTTTTACACTGCCTGGGAACTGGCAAACCGTGAGGAAAGAATTAAAGTGGATAGTAATAAGAAGTAAGGGTAACCATATCTCATATACTTTAAAAATTCTATAATTTTACTCTCTTTATATCATAAAATAATAACAACTAAAAATCCTAAAAAGTTGACAAAATTTGTTATCTTTAAGAGGTGGCAGTTAACATTAAACATCAAATTCAACTTTAAACACATTTCCGAACCTATACCTGCCAAGACGGGAATATTATTTTGGTTGGTAAAAAGAATATGGATTATATTGAAATAAACGGCTACAAGTCAATTAAGAAAGCAAGAGTTGATCTTGCTCCAATTAATATATTAATTGGAGCAAATGGTAGCGGAAAAAGTAATTTCATTTCATTCTTTGATTTCCTTAACAGACTTTATAATCGTAAGCTAAATGAATATATAGCTTTAAAAGGAGGTGATGATAAGATTTTGCATAAGGGGAAGAAAAACACAGACACTATTTCATTCAAAATAGAATTTAACAAAGGGCAAAACGGATATTCTGCAAAATTACAATCTGGTACAGATGGCTTTGTATTCCTTAGAGAGAACTTAATTTACAGAGGAGATCCCAAAGATATAAGTAGGGCGGGAACAGAGTCACAGATTAAAACTACTGATAATTACAGAGCTAAATATGTGATTAAATATTTAAATGGCTTTAGAAAATATCACTTTCACGACACAAGTTCAAATTCTCCTTTTTCGAAATATAGCAATATCGAAAATGATATAAGTACAAGGACAAAAATAACCGTCAATAATTGATGGTAAATTGGATTTGGTATTGAGTACCAAATTTTCCTAGAATATCTCTAATGGCATTTTTTAAGTTACTCAAGTTAGCATAGTCTTTT
>JAESFG010000421.1_pt1 | contig 40417 bp, 52 predicted proteins | sample 9269371 | NCBI WGS metagenome assembly JAESFG01 (sample SAMN14506227, study PRJNA617093) | algae metagenome | isolation source: Aetokthonos hydrillicola CCALA 1050 (B3-Florida) and co-occurring... | place: USA: South Carolina | collected 2013-01-01 | reverse complement strand
ACTGAGCCTCACGCACCGCGCCCTGCGCGTGCCCGCGATTGACGCATGCAGCCCCGCCCCGCTACACCGCGCCCCGCGCATCTGGCGCGTGCCCGTAGCTCAGCAGGATAGAGCATCGGATTCCTAAGCTGGCGGTTTTTGGCGGATTAGTTGGGTCTTTGCAGGCGCTGTGCCGTTGATTGTGCCTCAATAGCCGGTGCGCGAGTGGAGCGCGTCGATCTCCGACCGAAGGCGTGACACCTCACTTTTGAGGTCGTCGATATCCGAATTGGCATATTCGAGGTTCGATTTGAGCTCGTCGATCTCGTTCTGCATGTTTCCTATGCGGCTGCTATCGTCGATGGCCTCGATCGCAGCGTTGCTGGCAATGCTCTCGGTGTCGTCAATATCAGGGGCTGAAGGAGCGCACGCTGATAGAATGAAAATGGCGGCGATGGAGGCCAAGTGTCTCATGCACGTTTTGCCTTTGCTTTCTTGGGTGCTGGTTCCAGTAACGATGCCACCTTATCGAAGGCGCTGCTGTCGGCCGTCGGGGTGACGTGGCTGTAGCGCATTGTGACTGCGATGCTGCTGTGGTCCATTGCTTCCATCAGGCCCTGCAGGTCGGCGCCGGCGAGGCGGGCCCAGCTGGCGAAGGTGTGGCGGAGATCGTGCCAGCGCAGATCCGGTACTTTGGCCGCGGTGCGGCAGGCGTGCCATCGCCTGCGCCAGTTCTTCGTATCGAACACCGGGCCGCGGCGTTGGTCGGCGTCGGGCTGTAGGGTGGCGAGGGCTGCGCGCAGGGGGCCGGTCATCTTGACCGCATGGGGCTTGCCGGACTTCATCGTGCCCAATGTGATATTGCCGCCGTCCATGTCGACCTGGTGCCACTGCAGCTTGAGGATGTTGCCGCGCCTGAGGCCAGTGGTGACGGCCGCGATGATCATTGGCCGCAGCGACGGGTGAGCGTGTTCAACGATGCGAGCGAACTCGCCGGCGCTGGCGTAGCGCGTGCGCCATGGATTCTCCTTCACCATCACGCGGGACCAAGCGATCGCCGGCACCGGCTTGCCATATGCGTCGCGCGCATGATTCATAGCTGCCTTGAGCGTTGCCAGATCCCGGTTGACGGTGACGATCGAGCAGCCTGTCTTGCTCCAGCTGCGGCGGCGCGCGCGATAGTCGAGCAGCAGGGCAGTGTCGATCTGGCTGACCGGCTTGTCCTGACCGATGATGTCGTTGAGCGCCGAGAGGTAGCGGAAGATATCCTCTTCGCTTTTCCGGTGCTGGCCGATGTCGTTCCAATAGGCGCCGGTCAGCTCGCGCAGCCGCCATTCATCCTTGACGCCACGCTGCCGCTGACGGGCCTCGATCAGCGACTGGACGACGCGGCGGGCTTCGACCTTTGTCGTGCATTTCGATGAGCCGCGAAGTCGATCGCCGGCGACGGTGACGTCGTACCAGATGAAGGGCGATCCGGGGCGGGTGTAGAGACGCATGTACGAGCGCTTTCAATAAAGCGGCGGAGATCGTCGATGCTGTAACAGACGCGCCTTCCGATCAAGATGTATGGAATTTTCCCCTGTTGGCGCAGTGCGCGGAGATTGCGGGGACAGATTGCCAGCAATCGTGCCGCATCTGCCTCACGGTAGAGCAGACGTTCAGTCACAATATTGCCCGCGCGCCCGATCGATAACGTCCATCGCAGCGAGCCCGGTGGCGATGGCTTGGGCGATGCGGCGATCGAGAAGGTCGAGCTCGGTCGGTGTGAGCGCATCGATGCGGCCCATTGCCATGTCGCCTGCCATCTGGAGATCGCTGTCCATATCGCGAAAGGCCGTCTGCAGTGTTTTCAAAATCTTGGCGCGGGCAACGGACACCAGTCTGCCGACGCCGGCGGCGTCATCTGCGGCTGCAGTGTGGCCGTGCTGTTCGATCTGCCGAAGGCGGGCCTGCAGGACCCTGCCTAGCGCGGGTGTCGCGAGCGGCGTGAAGTCTGCGGGACCAGGCGCGAAGCTATCAGCCATGGCGGTCATCCTCCTCACCGAGAAGGTTGCGGGCGATGGCCTGCAGGGTGCGCCATTCCTCGAGCGCCGGGCGGATGGCCTGCCACGCGAGCCAGACGATGCCAGCAATACCGAAGCCGCCGATGGCGAGCAGGACCCATGCAGGGACCATCATGCTGCGCGCTCCTGCAGGCCGAGGGCGGCTGCCTCGGCGCGAAGCCGGGCAATACGAGCGGTGAGGGTGTCGATTGCGTCGGGCAGATACTTGCGTCGGCGAAAGGCATATTCCTCGCAGAAGAGGCGTTCGGCCCTCAGCTGCTCGAGCTCGCGCAGCATGCGGCGCAGCTTGGTCTCTGCAGCTTCGAGCTGGCGGGGCACTCGATGACGGCGGACATTTCGGCAGGTCATGGCGGGGACTCCGTCGAATGGGGAAATCAGCCGAGGCCGAGCGCGGCCCGATAGGTGTCGAGCAAGGCGTCTCGTTCGGCGCGATCGTTGGGGTGAAGGCGGCGAAGCTTGACGACTTCGCGCATGATCTTGGCGTCGTATCCGACTGCCTTCGCCTCGGCGTAGGTGTCGCGGATGTCGTCAGCGAGCCCGCGCTTCTCCTCCTCGAGGCGCTCGATGCGTTCGATGAAGAGTTTGAGCTGATCGTCGGTGGCGCTCACGTCCCCCGAGCGGATCGACATGCCGCCCTTCTTCTCCTCGCAAGCGGGGCAGACGAGGTAGAAGGTGGAGGTGAGGCCGCTGGTGTGCTGGGCCCAGTCGGCACCATCGGGCCGGGGGGCATCGCAGCGGGCGCAGAGGTCGCTCATGACAGCAGCAACTCCGGCGGATAGTCACCTAGCCCGCCGGCGCCGTCGGCGGTGTCCGCCAGCGCCTCGGCGCGGGCTTCCTGCACCACCGCACAGCTGTGCGCGGGCACGCCGCAGCAGGCGCAGTGCAAGGTCGGGCTGTGGGCGAGGGCAGTGGCCCATGCGCCCGGCTCCGACCCGGTATCGATGCAGGCCGGTGTCGCGGTGGCCATCGTTGATTCGAGGATGCGGACGTGCTGGCTGAAGCCGCCGTTCATGGCTTGATCCCTTCGATGATGATCTCGCCGGCGCCGAGCAGCAGGCCGATGGCTGCGGCGGCGGCGAGGAAGGCGCAGTCGATGAAGGCCGCGACCCAGCAGCTGCGCTGCCGGTGCTGGCCGTCGATGAGGGGCGGGCGCCGGCTCATGAGCGGAAGGCCCGAGCGGCAATGGTGACGATCGCGCGGCCGAGCAGGACGATCGCGATCGCAGAGAGCGTGGCGCTGGCAGCGACCGCATGATCGTTGGCCGATGCGCCGGCCACGAGCGCGATCGGCGTCATGACCGCAGCCCCAGCGCGCCGGTGAAGCGGGCGGCGGCGATGCCCATGTCAGCGATCGCGCCGCGCAGGCGGTCCGCGTCGGGCCCGTAGCCGAGCAGGGCGACGGCCTCGGCCCAGTCGCGCTCGATCGCCTCGAGGCAATCCGGACAGCGCACGCTGGTCTGGTGGCTGTGCGGATCGGTGACCCGGTCCCAGCCTGCCGGCAGCGCGCGGGCGTCGCCGTTGTGCTCGATGGCGCACTCTTCGCAGATATAGATGGCAGGCTGGATCGGCTTGCCGGCGAAAGCGGTATGATCAGGCTGATGCATGGGACGCTCCCTGCCCCCGGCCAGCAGCATCCGGCTGCTGGAAGACCCAGCAGTGGATGCTCTTGTCGAGGATGGTGTTGACGGTCTTGGCGGCGACGAACCGGCGCGACTTGCTGCCGCGCAGGTGCTTGACGAGGAGATCCTGCGTCGGGGCGCTGGTGATGCCCCGGGCGCGGCAGCGCTCCTCGAAAAGGTTGAGACTGACCGCGATCTCCTCGGCAGGCCTGCGCGAGAGGTTGATCGGGCGGGTGGAATTGAGCTCTTCGTTGGCAACCAGCCAGTCGAAGGTTTCCCAGAATTTGGCGACGATCGGGTGGTCCGCGCTGATCGCCTCGTGCCGCTCGGCGGTCATGCGGGCGATCTGGCTGTGCACGGCGAGCTGCCAGTCCGCCGGGATCCGGATGACAGCGCAGAGCGCGTCGAATCCCGCGGCGAGCTGGGCGTGGTTCTTGACCAGGCGCTGGTGGGTGATGCCGGACATCTCCGGCAGCGTCCGCTCCGCCTTGGCATAGCCTTCGCGGAATGCCTCCATGAACTCGGCCTCGCGCCGCACGATGTGGACGATGAAGCCGGAGAGGCGCTCGGTCGGCCAGCGCTCGAGCTCCTCGGCCGCGCGCTTGGTGGCGGCGGACCATCCGCTCTTGTCGATGGTCAGGCACATCAGGCGCTCGAGTAGCGCGGGGCTGGCGTCGACGCGGTAGTTCTGGGCGATGACGATCGACCCGCGGAAGGGCGGGTCATAGGTCTCCATGCCGCCGCTGCGGACACCGCGGGAGCGGACGGCGCGGCCGTTATAGGCTGTCTTGAGCTCGTCCCACTCGAAGCGCTTGGAGTGCGGCACGTCGTCGCGCCGGTCGCCTTCGATCAGGACGACAGGGAGATTGGCGACCTTGCCAAGGTTGCGGGCGATCGCCGCCGGCGTCGCCTTGGTCGGGTCGAAGCCTTCATAGGCGTCGCGGCCGCACAGCCGCCAGCTGAACTCGAGCAGCGTGGACTTGCCGGATCCCGGCTCGCCGGTGATCTCGAGGAAGGCGAGGCTTTTCTGCGCCTCGCGGATCTGCTCGGCGAAGAGCGACAGCGTCCAGTAGGCGAGGACAACCAGCCCCTTGGCCCCATAAGCGATCCAGATGTTGTGGAGCCACTCGGTGTCGAGACGATCGGGGTCATAGTCGATCTCGAGCAGCCGCTCGGAGGAGCGCAGCTTGACCGCCTCTCGGCCGAAGTCGAAGTAATCTTCGTCATTGAGCGGATGGACGCGGCCGCTGCGGACGGCGATATCGCCGAACAGCCACGCCTTGTGCCGGCGCGAATAGCCGGTGAAGTCGATCGGCTCGACGGTCTTCAGATCCCGGGTCTGGGTCTGCATCAGCCGATCGAGCTGGCCGGTGGTGCCGGTGAACAGACCGCCGAAGGCGAACAGGCGCTTCTTGAACTCGGGCGCGGCCGTCAGGTGGCCATTGCTGAATCGGCCCTTGGCGGTCGGGTGCTTGCCCGGGAAGTCGATGCGCAGATAGTAAGCGGTGTCGTCGGTGACATCGTCGCGCTCGCGGTAGAGGGTGCGGAAGCTGCAGTTGGCGATCTCGACCACCGCGGCGCAGGCGCGGATGGCGGCGCGCTCGGTAATACCCTCCTTGAGCATGACCTCGCTGATGCGCTCGGCAGGGAAATGCGCCCACCAGGTCCGCGCGTCGTGGGACAGGCTGAAGCTGGTCCATCCGCGGCGCTCGTAGAGCAGGCAGGCCTTCTCGCTGGCGCTGGGCGCTGTCGCGACCTCGCCGTTCCAAAGATACTCGTCGAGATCCTTGGCGGTCAGCCGATCGCGGATGAACAGGTCATTCCAGTCGAGCTTGTCGCCGTCGCCATCGGGGGTGACCTGTGCGGCGCGGGCCTTCCAGCCTTCGCGCCGGGCGCGCTCGAGGAACTTGCGGGTGTAGTCGAGACCGGCCTTGCCGATATCGAAGGCGAAGATCAGCTCGGGGGAATGATCGGCCCGGTCGCTGTCGGCGATCGCCTTGCGCAGGGCGCGCAGAGCGGCCTCCGGATAGTTGTTGACGGTCATCGCCGAGACGGCCGTCTCGCCGGCATGGCGCAGGGCGATCGCGTCGAAGATGCCCTCGGTGATCCAGATGCGGTCGCCCGCTGCCAGCGACTCCAAGGTGTCGCCGGGAGCCATCCACCATTGCCCCTGATAGGATTTGCCCGGCGCGAAGCGGGCCTTGCGGTCGAAGCGCCCGGGCTGGTCGATGATGCGCTCCCACCAGCTGCCACCGGGCAGCGGGAAGCGGATGGTGGCGCTGCCGATGCCGCGCGCCTCGTCCCGGTAATATTCCTGCGTGTAGGATCCGCGCAGACCGCGCAGATCGAAGCCGCGGCCGTGGGTCAGATAGGCATCGGCAGCAGCGTGCGGATCGACCTCGGTGGTCTTGAAGCGCTTCGACCAGTCGTCGAAGATCTCCGGATACCAGTCCTTGACCGATCGCTCGAAACCGCAGCGGTTGAGCCGCCCGCATTTAAGGATGCGGGGGGTAACGCCGTGAGTGTAGAGCTCCTTCTTGCCGCAGTCGGGGCATTTGCCCTTGCGCAGCCAGTCCCCCTCCTTGCGGAAGGCGAAGTCCCGCTGGAGCGCCGAGAGCAATTCTTTCTGGAGGGGGGATTGCATGCGCGGCGGTGGCTCTCGGCAAAATGATGCGGGCAAGGCGGGGGCGACGCCGGAAGCGAGGTCCGGCAAAAGTGCGGGGTTGCGGGGCGGTGGTGATGCCGACGTGGCTGGCTGGCCGATCCCGTCGGCAGGCCGACGGGCTAGGCGGCGGGTTTGCGGGTCATCGGCGGATCACCATTGCGCGCGGGGCGCGGCGTGCGGACAGGAAGCTGCAGCCCCTCCCTCTGCTGTGAGGGGAGGGCGATGGTGTGGACGAAGCTGAGCTGGGCCTTCCAACTATGGCCGCACCTCGGATTCGAACAGGTGAAGTAGAAGTCCCGATGCAGCGGGGTGACCAACTCGGACGAGCGGATGATGCCTGGTGCATCGCAATGCGGGCAGTCGGCCATCGCCCGGCGCTTGCGCGCTGCAGCGGGCTTGACGCGTCCTTCGCCCATGGTGCGGGTGTCTGCTGTCATAGCGGTCCCTCCGCGCGGAGCATCGCGATCATGGCGGCGCCGACAGTCTGCTGCTCCATGATCTGCTCGATTATGTGCTCGCGCTCGGCGGCGTCGATGTTGCCGTCGGCGATCGCGTCGAGCACGGCCTTGGCAATGTCGCCATTCTCTGCTGCCAGATCGCCCAGCAGCTTCAGGATGTCGCAATCCGCAGCAGGCGCCTGAGGCTGACGGACCAGCATGAAGCCCTGCCGGCGAGCGAGCGCCCGGGTGACCAGCGGGTGGCCAATGGTGCCGTGGGTGGCATCCTCGAGTGCGGCGACCTCACTGATGCGCAGGAAGTCAGGCGTGTTGGGGCGGACGCAGTCAGAGACGCGCTGTTGCCGGCAGCCGATGTGCTCGCCGGCTGCTTCCTGACCGCCGAAAGCGCGAACCAGCTTGTCGCTGGCGACCTTGAGCAATTGGTCGCGCGGGGGCACGTGGTGGGTGCGGTCAGCCTTCACGAGATGGCTCCGCGCAGCTGACCGAATGGAAAAATGGCAGACGGGTTTCCGGATCGGTACCCGAGCTGGATCGAGGACGGCCTGCCAGCGCCCTTACCTCGGTTATGCAAACAAATAACGGCGGTGCAATTCCCGAATTTACCGGGCGACCGGCGCGCGCCCGGGTGAAAGACTGCGCCGATGCCTGGGGGAATAGAGTTGCGAAGAAAGGACGGGCGAGCGCGGCGCGGGAGGACGCGTTCCGGCTCGCCCGCCGAGGTTCGACCGGATGGGAAGCATAAGGGTCTCGATGCTCCGGTCGGTATGGCGTTGTCGGCAGATATGTCGCGTGCCCAGATCATGCGACCCTCCGCGCGTGGTGATCGACGCCATGAAAGCGGTGGTCAGGCCAGCGCGTCGGCGGCGCTGGCGGATAGTCGCGCGGGTAGATGTCCGGGCGGAGGTCATGGCGGGAAACGCCGAACTGGCGCTCGGCCTCGAGCACATGCTCGGCGGGCAGGCGTTTGGAGGACTGTAGCCACTTCCAGAATGTGGGCTGCGGGACACCGAGTCGGCGTGCGACTTCGCTTTGCGATCCAGCAATGCTGACGCATGCCTCAAGCGCTTCCAAGGGGGTCAGGTCGCTGTCCATGACCGCTATCTATTGCGAAAGTTATAGCTGCGTCAAGCGCGAAAAGGTTAGAGCCTTCTATTACTTTGGCGATTACGGTTAGCCAGTGTCATCCGTTGTCAGCAAAGAGCGGTTTCGCGCGCGTTTGGAGGCGGTTGGCCTGAGCCAGTCAGAGCTCGCGCGCCGGGTTGGCGTGGCGCAAGCGACCATCGCAAAATTGGCTATCGGTGAATCGGCCGGCTCGAAACATTTGCATCGGATCGCGCAGGAGCTTCGTACAACGCCTGCTTACCTTACCGGCCAAATTGACGATCCGGATGAGCATGCACCCGTCCAACTGTCGAAGATTGCGATGGCCGAGCAGCTGGACATGGTCGCCGTGCGGGAGATCGATCTAGCCTACGGAATGGGTGGCCAATATCTCGATGTCCAGGCGGTGCAGGAGTCGACGGTCTGGTTCCCGATGACCTTCCTGCGGCAATATACCAAGAGTGGTCCCGAGCATCTGCGCTTCTGCCGAGGGGATGGTGACTCGATGGTGCCGACGATCGGGCATCATGACATCGTGTTGTTCGACATGAGCCAGAACCATCTCAATCGCCAAAACGCGATCTGGGTGGTGGCCGTTGCGGATATCGGGATGATCAAGCGGGTCAGGGCGGAGCCCGATGGCAGTTACGTGCTGATGAGCGACAACAAGCTGGTCGACCCGCAGGTCGTGGTGGATGGGGAAATGCACGTGATCGGGCGCGTGGTGGCTGTCATCAGAGGGATGTGAAGCGGCCCAGCCGCAAAGTGTCCGGGGGGATGCACATGGTTGATGAAGTCGAACGCAGCGCAGCTAAGGATGCACCAGAATCCCCGATTCTTACGAAGACAAGCAACCGTTCGCCCATCGCAATTTTTGTCGAACTTATTTCACTTATGACTGCCATTGGAACAGTCATAACTGCATGGCTCTATAACAATGCATTTTCTCGGCAGGGAATCCCATATCTAAGGATTGCAACTTTTGGTGATATTGCCCGGGATGGTATTTCATTCATCGTTGACGTATTAGAGACGGCCCTATTTTTTCTAATATTTCTTCTGCCGGTGATTTGGTTCTTTATGGTTCTTTGGAGGATCGGCAAAAGGCGGGACATGCAATCGCTTTGGTACCGACTGGTCTGCTTCGTGGGATTGCTGGTCGTTGTCGTTTATTCGGCGACATATACGAGATTGGGCGATGACTCTCTGCTGGTGACAGGATCAGTGCCGGTATGGATTTATGATGCCTTCTACGAGGTATGGCGGAAGATTAGATGGGTTGCATATAATGCACTCCCGGCATATTTATTATGCATAGCATTGATTGTGGAGGCATACCGTCACTTTAGCGGGCGAGCATCATTATTCCGATATGGCTTTATAAGTCGTAGATTTATATATAAGTTTAGAATGCCAATCGCATTAGTTGTAATGGCTTTTTCGCTTTACTCAACAAATTATCGGCTGTCGTTCCTATTTCAGAATCCATATTTCAGGTACGACCTTGACAGGGGGGCTGCGATAATCGAGCCCCGTCAGGAGTTTGCCATTTGTGAGCGCTCGGTCCCCGCCTTTAGGGGACTGACCACCGGTAGAGTCATAAGTGGCCGAGTGGCTTGGCTTGGTGATCGAGCCATGGTTGTCCAGTGCGCTGCCAGCGATGAGGGTATTTCGTGGGATGTTGAATGGCAAATCGTTGTCATGAATCCGGGTCCGATTGAAGTGAGCTACAATTAGTACACCGGGTCTCCTGAATTTCGACTGCCCAGATTCTGCGTGATCTTACTCGGTGGCACAGCTAGCAAGTTGAATCGAAGCGGCGTGATCGGGCATGCCATGATGGGGAGATGGCAATGCAAAGAAAATGGATTGTTGCGATCATCGCGGTGCTGCTGCTCGGCCTCGGGGCGGGCTGGTACTTTGGCTCACCCTATTGGACGCTGCGGGAGATGCGGGCAGCGGCTGTAGAGGGCGATGCCGATGCTCTGGCCGAGCATATCGACTTTGAATCGGTCAGGACGTCTTTGCGCGAGCAGCTGCAGGCCCAGATGGCCGCAGAAATGGCACGTCAGCAGAACGCCAACAATCCGTTCGCGGCGTTGGGGATGGCGCTGGCCAACAGCATGGTCGGGACGATCGTCGACAGCGTCGTGACCAAGGAGGGCATGCGCCAGATGATGATCGCGGGTCGTCCGCGGGGTCCGCAACAGCAGACCGAGGCGCTTGGTGAGCCGGTCGACTATAATCTGGAGCGAGACGGCCTCGACAAGTTCACCGTCACTCCGATCACCGAGGATGAGAAGGTGCCGAGCTTCGTGTTTGAACGAGACGGCCTTAGCTGGAAGATGACGGAGATTCGGATACCGGAAGGTGGGCTGGGGCAGCGGCCAACGCAATGATGTCGGCCTAGAGGGCCAGCGATGGTTATGGTTGCCGTTGGCTCCAGTTTGGTGCCGCTGATCTAGCGGTGCATCACCTGCGAGCGGCGAGAATGATTGCGAGGATGCGATATAGCATCCACATCCCAATCATCGTTACTACGAAAAGCCACGTCGGTCCGGGCTCACAGATCAACCACACAGTGCGGGCGATGACGTACGCGAGAACAAATCCGACCAAGTCGGACGATCCCAAACTGAGCCCCGCGCGCGGGTTCACCGATTTAGGATCTGACATCGCTCAAAATGGGCCATGACGATTTTGTCCTCGCGACCTCTGCGGCATGAGCCGCCTTCCGCTATTGCGAAATCCAGCGCGCACGAACGATTTCGATATTCGCCGTTATGTGGCAGAGGGCCCTGCCGTCATTTCTGGTCCGGTCCGGAGTATGCATATAGTAGGTGTAGGTGACGGTGTGTCCAGCCGCCGAAACGCTGGCGCTGTGGCATCGTGTGTCTGGATTGTCTATTGACGTCGAGGAAAGGTTGAACGTTCCTCCGGAAGGCGAGAACGACCATCCGTCCGCAATCTGCTGGTCCGAAAGCGAAAAGGATTGGCTGTGCCAGCCATTGTTCCCACTATTGCCACCTTGCAAATCGAGTATGCGTTCCGGCAATGGGAAAGGTAAAGCTTCCCTGACGAGGCGTATTCGCGCCGGCAACCAAGCTGTTGCAGATCCGATTACGACGGGAAACCTCACCATTCCGTCGGTTGTCTTGATCAAGACAGTGCAGGGTTCGCCAACCCTGAAGACATAACCAGCGCGCAGGCATCTCCCATTTTGCACAGCGGTCACGCCGTCAGGAAGATAGACATCCTCGTCTAAAGTGAATGACGTAATCGTGGCTTGATTATAAAACTCGATGACGAGGAAGACATCGGTAGCCGAGACAGCTTCGAAGCGGGCCGACAGCCCGCCTCTATTGCGCATGCAACTGCTCCAAGCAGACAGAATTGCCGGATCTGCGGTCATGAGGGCCACGTCGATCTCACGCGATGCCGTAATCTCATTGAAATACTGATAATCCTGCCGGCTTCTGATTCGGCTGTCCGATGAGGAATCAAATGTCCCACCTACAACGACATCTCCTATCGGAACCGAAATGCCCAACGAGCTATCAGATTGACTGCTGGAATCACTACTTCTAAAAAACCGCGACCAGACGACCTGATTAAAATAATTATTATCTCTCAGTCGCGCATAATTGAAAACGCCTCCATTAAGTACATCGCTGCATCGATCGGAAGGCTGCGCGGTTGAGGCTACCGGAGCCAAGAGCGCAAGAATCGTAATCAAGGCCGCAATTAAAGTTCTCACAACACCACCCCTCATTGTGCGAGCGTTACGTGTTTAGTGCGAAAGGGGTAATCAAGCAATGGCGGGCTTCAAACCATTCATTTGGTGACACGAGTGCCGACATTTTACGTTCGAGCATTATCGTTGGCCAAATCGAGCTTGATGTCAGTCCGGAATCCCCGCGCGCCGATGGTGTGGTTGACCTCTGCCACCTGCCAGCGCGCGGCATCGATCTCGCTTTTGAACCCGGTCAGGCCGATCGGCTGCTCGACGCCGATCGCCGCGTTGCCGAAGGCGAGGCTGATGCTGACCTCGGCGGCCTGACGCGCATCGCGGCGCGCCGCGGCCTGCGCTGCAGCGCGTGCTTCCGCCTCGCTGGCATAGGTGCGGCGGAGTCGACGGGGATTGTCCCCCGCACCCACGCGCACGCGCTGCCGGCGCGCGCCTGGGCGATCGTTCCACTGGGCCTCAGCCCCGCCGTGTTCCTCGCGCTTGCGGCGCGACCAGGCGTAGCGCTCACACATGGCGCGTGTGAGGGTGAGCGCGGCCAGTGGGCGGCCGCTGATGCTGGCCGCCGTGCCGATCGGCATGAACAGCAGGTTGCCATCCTTGACGGTGGCCACCGCGTCGTAGCGCCGCCCCAGATCCCGGATGAACTGGATGTCGGAGCGGGCGCTTTGCTGCGCAGACGGCACCTGCAGGCCGGCCAGATCGGCATGGACGCGCGGGGTAAGCCCATGCTCGCCGGCGACGGCCTCGACGATCTGGCCGAGCGTGCGGCCGTTCCAGCTGCGATCGCGGCGGGTGCGCAGGCCTGCCGTCAGGTCGGCCGCGCGTGCGGTGATCTTGAGCGCGTCGGGCGGGCCTTCCCAGCTGATCTCGTCGACTCTGAAGCTGCCTTTGTCGACCAGGCCGACGGTGACGCCGGTGCCGCGCGCCCAGCCCAGTGCGACGGTGATGACCGCTTCCGGTGGCGGCAAGGCAAGCGCGCGATCGACGTCGTGCAATGTGATCTCGAGCTGGTCCGCCTCCTCGCCGCGGCGCTCACTCAAGGAAAGCTCGATCAGGCGCGGGCGCATGACCTCCGTCAGATCCTCGCCGGCAAGGGTGACGCGCCACGCGGGCACCGGCTGCACATAGTCGGCGCGGCCGGCGGGCGGAGTGACCAGGGCATTGTCAGCCATCGGCACGCTCGAGGTCGATCCTGAACTCGATGCGTCGCGGCGCACCGCCGGGCAGGAAGTTGGACTGGCGCTCCTCGACCGTGCGGATGAGATACTGCCCGAGGATGCGGCCGTCGGGCAGCACGAGCGGCCACGCTTCTCCGGTCGCGCCCATCTCTCGCAGCGACTCGATCGAGGCATAATCGCCCACGAGCTCGGGCAGCAGCAGGCCGGGCAGGGTGATGGTATCGGCGCCGGGCCCGAGGAACTGCCACGCCGGCGCAGCACCGAGCCGCTCGGCCGCGCCATGACGATACTCGGTGCGCCTCTGCAGTTCCTGATAGGCCAGCGTGTCGATGCCGAAGACGAACAGGCCCAGCGCCAGCATGGTCAGCCGCGTGCCCGGCACGGTGGGAGAGGCTTCGCTCGCATCGATCTCCTTGAGGCGGGCCGACACGGTGGGCGCGGAGGCGACCGCCGGGAAGTCGGGCAGGCCGAGCAGGCGGCGGGTGGTCTGCACGCTCGACGGCACCGGCACGCCGGCGACGAAGGCAAGATTGCCGAGATCTCCGATAGGGCTTCCTGCCCGGTTAGCCGTCGCCATAGCTGCCGCCTCCTTCGCCGGGCTTGGGTCCGCGGCGCACGATCTCCGCGATCCTTCTGGCCAGCTGCTCGCTGTCTTCGCCGGGCAGCTGATAGACGTTGATGGTCACCGGGCCGGCTGCCGCAGTCGCAGGGGCTGCAGTGGCGGCGGCGCCAGCCACTGCCGCTCCGGCGGCGAAGGGAGACGCGGCCATCGCCATGCCATTGGCGACGCCGGCGGCGAGACGCTGGACACTGCGCAAAGGCTGCCGTGCGCCGTCATCGAGGCCGATGGCCAGCCCCTCGGTCATGAACCCGCCCATGGCCATGAACAGGCGCGACGGGCTGGCGATGCCGAGCAGCGAGCGGATGTTGCGGATCCCGGCCATGACGATGTTGCGCAGCGCGTTCCACACCCGGCCCGGATTCATGGTGATGCCGCCGATCAGCCCTTCGATGATCTGTCGGCCGATATAGGTGAACTGGCCGATCAGCCCGCGAATGACGCTGAGTCCGCTGAAGAACGCGGCCTTGATGCGCCCCCAGTTGTTGATGACCAGGCTGGCCGCCATGCCGAGCGGTCCGAACATCGGCAGCAGCCGGGCAAAGTTGGCGCGGATCCATTGCCACGCCTGCCCCAGCGCCGCGATGCCGCGCCCGAACGCCGCCTTGATCGTGTCCCAGTGCCGCCAGATCAGATAGCCGGCACCGGCAATGGCGACGACAATCAGCGTGATGGCGAGGATGACCGGGTTGGCGAGCAGCATCAGCCCGGCCTGCATGACGCCGCGCGCGAGGAACAGCACGGCCACGCGCATGATGCCGAAGGCGCGCATGAACAGCGGGGCGGCACGAATCGCACCGTTGACGACGGTCCCGAGCACCCGCGAGAATATGCCGAGCTCGCGGGCCTTGCCGAAGACCCGATAGACCGTGCCGACCGGGCCGAGAATCGCGCCGAAGGCCATCTGCGCCGCGCCGAGGCCGATGCGCATGGCCGCCAGCGCGCCGACGGTCTTCATGATCGCGCCGGCAGCCTCGGGGTTGGCCTGTGCCCATCGCGACACCCACTGCAGGCCGGCGTTGAGCGAGTTCGCGACCTCGGTCAGCGTCGGCAGCAGGGTGGTGCCGAGCGTGATGGCCAGCGTGGAGACCGATCCCATGAACGCCTGCCAGCTGACATTGGCATCGCGCAGGACGCGCTGGTCGAAGGCGCGGTTGACGGTGCCCTCACCCGCCATGGCAGCGTCGCGCACGCGGCGATATTCGTCGAGGTTCTGGATGAGGGTGCGGATCCCGGCCTGCGCCTGCATATCCTCGAAGGCGAAGCCGAGCTTGGAGAGATCTCCGCCGGTCGCCTGCCGGGTGATCATGGCGATCGCTTCGAACGTGTCATAGCCCTCGGCGCGCAGGCGGGCCATGGCTGCGGGCAGGTTAACGCCGAAGTTCTTCTCGAAGGCGCGGATGGTGCCGGGCGCGTTGATCTTGGTCAGCAGGTTCTGGACGTTGTTGGCCGCCTCATCGCTGGTCCCAGTGGTCTGGCGGGCGATCTGCAGCGCGGCGGACAGCCTGCCGACGGCCGACAGCCCGCTCTCGCCCAGCGCGTTGAGCTGACCGGTGAGCGACGGGAAGGAGCGTGCCATGTCGCGGACCTCGAACGCGCCCAGCTTGCCGCTGGTGGCCATGATGTCGAGCGCGCGTGCGGTGTCGGAGAGCGGCACTTGCAGGTTGTTGATGTTGGCGTAGGCGGCGGATGCGCCGTCGGCCAGATCGACCCGGTAGGCGGTGCCGAGGCGCGCGATCGCCGGCGCGATCTGGGCGGCCTTGTTGGCCTCCAGCCCCATGCCAGCCAGCGTATCGACCGTCGCGGCGATATTCTGGGGTAGCTGCCGGGTGTCGGCGGCGATCTGCAGCATGGTGCGGCCGAGGCGGTTGGTGGCCGCATCGGTAAGGTCCGCTTTCTGCTGGATGTCGACCAGCGCCGTCGAATAGTCTGCCCCTGCGCGGGCCGCGAGAAAGAGCGGCGCGGCGATCGACGCGCCCGCGACCAGGTTGTCCCGGCCACGGCCCTGCAGATCCTGTCCGCGCTGCTGGATGGCATCGGCCCGGGCATCGATCGCCATCAGGCGCTTCTGCTGCTCGATCAGCCGGTTGGTGCGGGCGAGCTGCGCTGCGAGGCTGCGCTCGCGATCGATCAGCTGGGTGACGTTGCCCGAGCTGCTGGCGATCGCGGCCGAGGCCTCGCGCATGTCGCGCTTGAGCTGGCGGGCATCGCCCTGCAGGGCGCGCAGGGCGGAAGAGCCGGTGCGGCCGAGGCCGGCGATGTTGCGGAGCGCTCCGGACAGCTGGTCGAGCGCGGCGAACTGGACGGTAAGGGTGAGTTTGTTGTCCATTGCCAGTGCTTTCGATCAGGGCTTTGTGCCGCCGTACATCCTGTTCCAGCGGACGATGGCCCGCGCATGCCAAGCAAAGAGCTCGTCCAGATCGAGCGCCTGCAACTGATCGAGCGGCCAGTGGAAGATTGCGGCGATGTCCGCGATCAGCTCGTCGATGTCAGTCGCTCGAGCATTTCCCGCTGGTCGGCCGTCATAAAAAAACCGGCGACGATCCCGGCGCACTCCGCGAGGTCCGCGGGCGACAGACTGTTGGCATCGTCTTCGGTCATTATCGGGTCGCTGATGCGCGGCAGCAGTTTCAGGATCGAGCCGACGTCGGAGCGGACGAGGTCCTGCAGCGCCAGTCCGCGCAGCTCGCCGGCGCTGGGCTTGCGCAGCATCACCTTGCGGATGGTCTCGTCGCCGCGCTTGAAACCGTCTTCCAGCGTGGCCTCGTGCAGTTTCTTGGCTTCGGTCATTGCGGGGCTCCGTAGTTATGAGACTGCAGGGCTTGGTCTCCCCCTCGACGCCGCCCCGCAATGACGCGCCGAGGGGAAGCTGGGCTATTCGTGGCTTTCCCGATCAAACATGCTCGCGCCTAGACGCCGATCGCGGCGCGCTGGGCGGCGAGGCGATCGATGCCGTTGACGATGAACACCATGTTGAGGATGTCGATCTCGATCTCGGTGCGGCCGTTGATGATCAGCTTGTAGTAGCTGAGCGTGGTCTTGATGCTGTGCTCGGTGTCGTCACCGGGCTTGGCGCTGCCCATGTCGATCTCTTCATGGCGGCCGCGCGTCACGATCTCGACTGGAATCACCTGCCCGGTGTCGTCGGCCTGATAGGCCCCGGCGAAGCGCAGCAGCACCGCATCGTGCGCCGTGGCGCCGAACTGGCGGATGGCGTGGACGATGATGCCCCCGGCCTTCCACTCGAGCTCCATTGCCTCGCCGCCCATGTCGACCTTGATCGGCTGATCCATGCCGCCGGCGCGATACTCTTCCATCGAGCGGGTCAGCTTGGGCAGCGTCACTTCCGGCACGAGGCCGAGGTAGGATGCGCCATCGTTGAAGAGATTCATGTTCTTGAGCTTGGCGGGCAATCCCATGGCGGGGGTCCTTCTCTTGGTGACCTTCCCCTAAAGCAGGCTTTAGCGGTGGCGGGTCCGGTGGGTGGGGTCAGGCCAGCTGGTCAGCGAAGCCGGCGTAGAAGCGATCGGTAATGCGCTGGTTGAGCGTGATCTGCTCGGCGGGAGCGCACGGCGTGTACTCATAGTCGATGGCAACCCTGCCAGCGGCCAGATCAGCGTTCTCGTTGAGCGAGGGATCGTACCAGGCGCGGCCGTCGATGATGCGCCCCTGTGCCTTCAGTGCGCGGAAGCGGGCGTTGATGGTCTCGAGGACGTCCTTGATCAGACTGACGGTGACTGGCTTGTCGACCGCCCATGCGAGCCCCGCGGCGATCTCGTCCTGCAGCGCATGGCTGGTCCGCACGGCGCTTTCGAAGGCGAACTGCGGCTCGTCCGACGTGGTGCGGTTGCCCCAGAAGCGGAAGCCGTTGGAGCGGATCAGGGTGGTGACCGGTGCGGCGTTGAGCACGCCGGCATCGGTGGTGTCGTCGGTGAGGTCGAAGAAGACATCGTGCGACAGACCGCTCACGCCATCGACCGCGATGTTGGAGATGGTCTTGTGCCAGCCTACCTGCGCATCGATCTTGGCGCGCAGACCGAGCGCCCGGGCGATCGCGTCGCCGGCAAAATCGCCGCTGAAATCGGGCCAGATCAGCATCAGCTCGCGCGCGGCGAAATTCTCGCGATAGGTGACAGCCTCGGCGATATTGTCGGCCACGGCCCGGGCATAGACCATCGCGCGCAGCTGCTTGGCGACAACCACCATGGCGGTGGTGACCGCCTGACTGTCCAGCCCCGGCGCGCCGAGGATGCGCGGACGGACGCCGAGTTGGGCCTCTGCCGCCAGCAGCGCCTGCATGCCGGTGTAGTTGCCGCCGGCGGTCGAGCCGATGACATTGTCGTCGGTAGCCTCGGCATCGAGACCAGGCGCGACACGAACGACGACGACGATCGGGCTGGTCTGGTCGGCGATGCCCGCCAATGCCGGGCCGAGCGTGCCGCCGGTGCCGGCCTTGCCGATCGCCGAGCGGACGTCGGTGACCAGAACGGGCTGGTTGAGCGGGAAGGCGTCATCGAGGGCTGCGGTCGCAGCACCGACGGCGGCAGTCGCGGTGGCGATCAGGCCGATGATGGCGAGGGAGTTTTCGAGGATCGGGCGGGTGCCGGTGAGCGGCTCGTTGACCTTGATACCGTGCATGATGAGTCCTTCCTGCGGATCAGCTGGCGAGGGGGATGGAAAGCTGGACGAAGGAGCCGGCGCGGGTCGGGCGATCGACGCGGCGTCCTTCGATATCGATGGCAACGCGGCCGTCGGCGCCGGCGCGGGAGAGGCCGACACGGGTCAGCTTGAGGCGCGGCTCCCAGCGGGCGATCGCAAGGGCGGTGGCAGCAAACAGCTGCAGGCGGGTGGCGGCATTGAGCGGGCGGTCGATCAGCTCGAAGAGCATGCTGCCATAGTCGCGGCGCATGACCCGGGTGCCGACAGGCGTCGAGAGAATGTCCCCGATCGACTGGGCGAGATGGGCGTCACCATCGAGAGGCGCGCCGGTGGTGCGGTCCATGCCGAGCATGGCGGGACGGAGCCACCGGATCGCGCAATGGCCAAGAGGGTGCCCTTGTAACGGTGCGCGTTACAAGGCGAGCAGCTCTGCAAAACGACATCCGACTAGCAATCGCATGCCGCGGGGTTACGATCGCGCTAGTTCGCCAACGATAGCCTCAGAGGAAAATTGTAGGCCACGTTAAGGGCCGCTGGTTAGATCTCCCAGTGCTGCCAAATTTGCGACATCCTTTAAGTCTTGCAGAACCTCATTTTTCTTCTGAGGAGTCCAGTCCAGTCGACGCTGGATCTCGTCAACAATTTCTCGAACACGCTCCGCTTGATCATCGTCTAGCGCCTTTGAGTGAGTGATTACACCCAGTCTCGTCACGATACAGTCTATAACAAAACCAGATCGTGATTTATCTGCAATCAAGGCGGACCAATGCTGTCGCCAATCGTTAGCATCAATGTCCTCAAGGAGATAGAGCACAAGCAATATCTCGCCGGTCGATATTTCACCCGAGTCCAAAAATGACGTCAGCGTGCCTGCCATCGACGGGGTTGACATGTGGTCGACTACACCGCGACCAATTATCGAGAAAACCCACTTTGACACAATATAGTTCAGCAATGCCCGATCTTTTTCATTTATCGGAGAAGACGCATCACTGTCTGATGCTGCAATAAGAGCCTTAAGCTCTTCTATAACTAGCAAATATATCCTGACCCAACTCTCTAGCACCATCCGCACCGCTGGACCTTTTACTGCGAAATCACTGAAGTCCGAATTTCGGATAACGCGCGCTAGCGTATCGATGGCCGCCATGTGAGTATATGGGCTTAAAGGCTTTCTGATATCATTCGCATCAATTGCAATTGACTCCGCTTCCCTCTCGCGTGCAGCAGCTACATAATCACCATCTGCTCGCTCTAGACTTTCACTGAGTGGACGCTCCCCTCGCGACAGTGCTCTACGATCAACCTCATCCATCATGGCATCAAACTGTGCGTAAGTCAGGCGTTTCTTTTTAATTCTATTTAATTGGCTCAGGGTTGTCCCGGGTTGTAACCTAGAGCGCTCGTCACTATCAAAATCTTTCACGTTTATCCGGCTAAATATGTCAGGCACCCGTGAATTGAGCAACGTCATAATCGATTGAATAATTTCGTCATTCTCTTGCCTGAGTCCAGACAATAGCTCGAGCTCGCGGCGCACTTGAAGGAAATTCAAATCTTTCAAATAATGACCTAACACAGCCGCGTCTGATCCCAGCTTTTTTGCCATAAAATACTCTTGAAAGGCGGGGTACTTAAAGCGGACACCATCGCCGTCTCGTGATATAACGCCACATGATACCAGCTTGTCCAACACATCTGATGCTACGTATGGAACCTTCTTTGATTCAAAAAACGATATCAAATAACTTAACGTATCGTTCTCGCCCGCGACTCCTCCGCGATCAAACATAAACTGGGCAATCGCCTGCAGTGTAATCTCCTTTGCTCGAGGACTAAAAGCGCTGCGCGACGCAAGCCGAAAGTCGGCCTTCCCGATCAGGTGATCAATAATATTTTCTAAAAGCGTTGCTTCATTCAGACTTTGCCGACCTATTTTTTGCTGTATTGCCCAAACCAAAAGCGAGATCATATAGGGAGTCCGAGGCAGGCCATCGCGCTGAAGCTGCCGCATTACTGCGTCATAAACCCGGGATGCGTCTGAATCAGATCCACGTGTCCAAATGCGAGCTACAGCCCGAATCCCTGCCCTATTGAGTTCACGGATGCCGAATTTGGCAAAGGAAGGAAGATGCTCCTTAAAGAGTCGGTCAGGTGACACCCCATCTGTGTTGGGCGTGCCCATGGCGATCCACCGACAAGCTGAATGCTCGTCAATGTGGCTGGCCAAAGCCTTCATGTCCTGTTCACTAACCGGCAGGTTATCTATAATAAACGTGAAAATGCCATCATTTATCGCGGAGTCAATGTCAAATCCAACAGGGATTGTTTCGTAATACGACCTGACCGCACGCCTCAGGGAATACTTATTATACTTATGCTGATTCAAGTCTATCACAAGCGGTATAGTATCACACCTTCCTTTGCCAAATACAAGCTCATGAGCAATATAGTGTGCTAAGCTCGATTTTCCGGTGTGTCGCTCGCCAATTATAAGAATGTTATCATGACCTGATATTATTTCTGAAACAGAGTATATCTTGTTTGATTGTTCTGTGTTGCCTTCATCAGTCGCTAAGCGCCTCCTTACTATGGGCGGGGTCACGTACTGACGAATTAGGCTTTCCGCATCAAATTCGTCGGAGCCAATAAGATTGAGGTGATTTGCGACGGAGTCTCTTAGGATCTGCCTGTTCTCTCTAAGAAAGAGCTCTACTAGGTCAATCCTTCTGCGATCGACGTTTGGGTCCGATGTAAATTCAATAACTCCATCTCGGCAAACATTCGTTGCCTTATCAAATCTACGGCCTTCGTCAAAGTAACTTCTAACATGGACGCGATGAGTTCGACTCGGTATATCCACTTCAATAATATTGTATCCGTTAAACCATGCTCGTCCTGCAAATATGCTACCGGCTTGACTTACAATGCAGCTCCCGTTTGAATTAACAAGCTTTTCTGGCGAAGCATTGTGAAGGTGCCCTACACACGTTAAATCAAACTGGCGTTTGATAACAAGGTCAACTGCTCTGTGGTCCGATGGCTCAAGCCAGTCCAGCGGGTGATGGTGGACTGCGATCCGATAGTCGCAGTCAGCGAGATCACTGGCGGCACTGTCGATATTGCGTTCGCCAATGAGCAGATGGCCGTAGTCGATGTCGTCCTTTTCTCCTGTTGCACGCCAAGCAGAGTTCAAGCAAGCCACGCCTACTTTTAAGCCATCAATATCAACGCTATATGTTCTTAGATAGGGGGTGGCTGAAATTGGATCGGCTGTCCTTGTATCGTGAACAACATAAAAGTTGTCCATCCGCTTTAGCGCGAGTCCGGATTCGCTAGACGGTGATGCCGGTGAGTCAATAAACTTATTGACAGCCTGTATTGAAGTCAAACTTGTACGAAGAGACGCATCGATTGTTGGGATTGAACGCACGGTCTCGCGGGCAATGTCATGATTGCCTGGAGTTACAAACACTCGACAAGGCGATAGACTTAAAAACTGCGAAAGAGGGGTAATGAATGCTTGCCAAGCATCGTCAATCACGTCAATATCATCGCCGCCAATTGCGAGGTCTCCGCTGAATATGCATAGATCTGGCGTGATGCCGGTTTTTGCCAGCTCTTTTAAATCCTCTTTGAGTGCGTCGAATACAATGTCAACATCTCGTGCTATTGATTTCGACCAATGCAGATCAGACAAGTGCAGTATGTAGAGTGGCTTCACGATATTTTCCTGCCTCGAATCGATAGTACGTCACCCGTGTCGAAACTAGTCTAACGCGTTGGTCGTACACGATACCAGTTTGGAGTGGCGCTAGAGCCAACCATTCTTACACGGTCGGTTTCGTTCGGCAAGGTGCCGCCTAGGAGGATTATCGACCGTTGCACTTGATGTCTGACACGTGTCGGTCGTCGCTGATTTAAAGCGGGGGTCCGCTTTGCCCAGCGCCTGGTTGGGTGGCGGAATGGCAGTGGCCTGTCAGCGAGTGTCCGGCACCTATAACATCCATGCTTGCAGTCACGGTCCCATCGACCAAAAGATTTCCGTTGATGCTTACCGTTTCCGCGGTGATGTGTACCGTCGAGCGAACTGGTAGCCTGGCGGTGAGGCGGTGCGATTCCGGGTCATAGGCGATGCGTGCGCCGTCGCTGAATTCGATCAGCTCCTCGAGGCTGTCGCCGGCGATGGGGAAGGTGTCGGACGGGATGCCGCGCAAGGCCACTGCTAGACCGAGCTCGCTCTCCGGACAGATGAGAAGCACCTGCTCGCCCACCGTTGGCGGCGACCAGGTGCGGGTGGCGCCCATGCGCGGCTCGATCCATGGGATGGCGGGGGTGACGATGTCGCCGACGTCGACCGTGCAGGTGCCGGCAGCCAGATCCACAGCGGACACGGTGCCGAGCCGGATCAGCTCGGACGGGTCGATAGGCGCCTCATCGTTGACGCGTGGCACGTCAGGCGAGTCCGTAGGCGATCAGCGCGGCGCACAGGCCCTGGTCCTCCGGCCTGCCATCCCATGTGCGGCCGTCGACCAGCGCAGCCACCAGCGATGGCACGAAGGCGACCAGCTGGGCGGCGTTCCAGCCATTGTCCATTGCGGCTTCACAGGCCACGCGGGCAAGGCGACGGCCCGGCGCGCCCAGCGCCTGCCCCTGATGCCGGCACATCAGCGCGGCCAGCGTGAACGGGCCAAGGTCGCCGTCGCAATCGCGAAAGTCCTCGTACCAGCCTTGCTCCTGCAGCTCGGCCTGCAGGGCGGCGATCTGTGCGGTGTCCATTGCGCTGCTCCCTAGAAGGCTGCTGCCGCCACCCACGCCGCCTTGCTGCCATAGCGGGTGCGGTTGGCGTTGGTCTGACGGAAGTGCCATTCATTGACTGTGGCGGTCTCGGGCATGGCGCGGCGCGCAACGACGCCGGGCACGCCCCGGTGGGTGTTGGTCGGATCGGCGTCGACAATGAAGTCGAGCCGGCCGCGCCAGTCGATCGCGGTCGCGCCGGGGTTGTAGTCGACCGGGTTGGCGTTGCTGAGCGCGGCAGGCACTGCCCAGCCGGTGTTGGCATGGCCCATGGCCACCGCGCCGTCGGCCGCGCGGGCGCGCAGAAAGATCGCGGTATTGTTGAGATTGGCGTAGAGGCCACATGCCGGCGTGTTGTTGATGTAGTCGATCAGCATCTGCGCGGTCTTCTGGCCATCGCCCATGCGCAGCACCTGCTGGCCGACCGGGGCCGTGTCGACGAAGGTGATGAGGTGGCCGTTGAGCGTTATTGTCGCGCCGGCGATCGGCTCGATCCCGCTCACTGACCAGGTGGCGGTGCCATAGTTGAGATAGACCGCCGACTTCTTGGCGTCGATCTGGCCTGAGAGCTCGACGGTCATATCGCCGAGCGCGGTGGCGCTGGGCGTGCTGGTGCCGAGGTAGAGCAGGGCTGCGCAATCGAAGCCGGATTCGACATGCACCGCGAGCTTCATCTGCGAGCCCGCCGAGTTGCTGGCATCGATCGCATATTGTGCGGCCCTGCAGCCGCGGCCGAGCCGCATGCGCACGTCCATCTGCCGGTTGAGCGAGAAAACCCGGGGCAGTACGCCATCGGTCTGCGGGTCGATGATCGTTGCCCGCCGGCGCAGCGCGCTGGTCGTGTGGGCCGAGATCGCCTCGAGATGCGCGCCAGCCTTCTGCTGCGGGTAGATGTCGAGGTCGACCTTGAACATTGGCCTGATGATCGTTGCCTCGGTATCGTCGGCGTCGAGGGTGAGCTCGATGGCATTGGCAACGGTGCGCATCAGGCCCTGACTGTCGGGGCTGAACTGGCAATCGACCAGCATCAGCCCGCGCGGCCGCTGGATGCGCTCGAGCGCGCCGAAATAACAGCCGGTGACGGTGCCGCGCATGTTGTAGAAGTTGCTGTAGACCAGAGGATGAGCCGTCGGCAGCGCGAGGCATTTCACGTTGACGGCGTCGATGGTGCAATAGGCGCTGGATCCGGCGGCGACGTCGCCGGCCATGTCCCAAGGTCCGCGGATGGTGCCGTTGGCGAGCGATAGCGCGACATTGGCGCGGACCACCGCCGGCTCCATCTCGAAGCCGTTGAGGGTGAAGGTGGTCAGCTTGAACGACAGCGGCAGGCGCGAGAGCTGGATATCCGAGCGGGGCCGGAGGCCGCGATCGGCGAGCGACTCGATGTCGCTCCAGTGCTGGGTGTCGCTCTGGGTCGCGGCCATGTAGCTGTCGCCGACCCGGTTGGAGAAGGTAATCTGCGAGGCATAGACGCCGCGCATGATGCCGTTGCCGGTGCCCGTCTTGTGCCGGATCGTGGCGTTCTGCTCATAGGCCCATGCATTTTCCCATTCAACGGTGTCGCCGTTGGCCGGGAAGAAGGTGAGCACCGCGGTGCGGCCTGCGCCGGAGCCGTTGATAGTGTATTCGTGCGGGCGCAGGCAGCGCTTGGTCCCGCCGCTGGTCAGATAGAGGAAGCCGAGCGACGAATTGGGGATGGCGAAACTGCGGGTCGCGCCATCGCAGACGAAGCTGAAATAGTTGCCGGCGACCGTGCGGATGGTCAGCGGGTGGTTCTGCTCGTTGCCGTCGAAGTGGAGGTTGACGAGGCTGTAGCTGGCGTTCTCGTTGCCGTGCAGCCAGACCACCGCGCTCGAGCCGGCAGGATAGGTGTTGGCCGCGATCGGCGCGCGCGTGATCTTGGAGCGGTACCGGCACTCGCCGATGACGGACAAGTGGCCACCGATCGGCGCGATGAAGTCGACGCCGGTGTTGCCGGCATTATTGGCGGTGACGAAGAACTCGCCGATCGGGATCCACAGTGTCTTGCCATTGTTGGCGCACCAGCTGGCCGCCGCGGTCATCCGCAGTCGGTTGTTGTCGGCCGCCGCGGTGTCATTGGGAATCGCGCCCCACCAGCGCACGTCCGCGATGCGATTGTCCATCACCCGCTGCCACGCGCCGTTGACGCCGGTCGCTGCCGCCGCTGGCGCAATCCAGATGGCCTGGTTGGTGTCGGCCGCGACATTCGCGATCTGGTTCCCGGCAGTGAAACGGAACAGGCCGAAGCGGTTGCCGTCGGAGAGGATCGCCTCGGTCCCTGCAGCCGGCACGCCACCGCCCGGCGCGGTGACCGCCGCCAGCAACGCGGCCGAGGCAGCGAGCATCGGCAGCACTGCGCCGGGTGCATAGCCGCCCAGCGCCGCCAGCACGGCAGCAGAGGCACCGGTGGCCAGCGCTGCCTGCTGCTGGGTAATCAGGCGGTCGGCAGCGGCCTGCTGGGCGACCGCAACGGCAACGTCGGCAGCTTCACTGGCAGCCTCGATCTGCGGTGCGATCGCACCTTCGACCAGCGGGCCGATCTGGCCGCGGCGGGTCTGGCCGCCCTGCACCAAGACGACGGTTTCATCGCCGGTGAGCGCACCGGCTGCGGGCAATGCCGAAATCTTGGACATGGACTCAATCCTCCGGCCACAGCGGGTGGTTGGCGATCGGGAAGGCGGCGAGCGCATCGGTCGATGTCTCGGCGGCGTCGCGCTCGATCAGGGTCGAGGCCGCGCGGATGGCATCGATCGCGGCGAAGCGCTGGGTCGCTGCCGGGGCATCCGGCGCGCGCAGATCGTTCATCTGTCGCCAGAGCGGCGAGACGGCGAGGATCCGGCGCTGGGCCTCGGCGCGGATCCCGGCGATCGTCGCGGCGCGCTGCTGTTCGGTCGACGGGCGCTTGAGGCGAGGACGCCCCTGCGCATCGGCGACCAGCTCGGCACCGGCTGCCATGGCCGCGACGATCTCGGCGAGCCGCGCCGGCGCGATCCGGGTGGCATTGGCCGGAATCGCGTGGATGGCAGGGTCGAGCAGGCCGTTGGTGGCAGGGTCGAAATACAGCTGCATGATCAGCGCCCCACGGCGATATAGTGGCAGGAATAGGTGAAGCCGCGGCCGTTCGAGGCGGAAAAGCCGGTCTGGCTGACGCTCGACGACACCAGGTTGACGAAATTGTCCTGCGCGCCCGGATCGCTGGTGCCGCCGGAGATGACCACCTCGTAGCATTCGTTGGGAAAGGCCGGGACGAAGGTGACCGCGACCGAGCCATTGGCGACGCAGGTAAAGCGGCCATGCCGGATGATCAGGCCTCCGGTGCCGGGGATGGTTGCGCCGCCGATCTGCGAGGCGACGCGCGGCAGGCTGGCGAGCAATTCCGCGGTGATGACGCCGTCGCCGATTCCTGCCTCGAAGTCGGCGTTGGTGGCCTTGGCGACGGTGAGCACCCGGTTGGCGGTCAGGTCCCCGCCGCCGGTCACGAGTCCGCCGCCGGTGATGGTGCGCGCTTGCAGGGCGGCGAGGGTGCCGTTGACCGCTGCCTCAAAGGCCACCTGTGACGCCGTGACTGCCGCCTGAAATGCAGCCTGTGCCGCGGTCAGCGCGGCGCCAAGCGCATCGAGCACGCGCTTGACCTTCTTTGGCGTCATGATGCGCTGATCGTCGACGCCGGCGTCGGCCTCGGCGTCGGTGGCGAGCTCGGCCACGCCCTTGATGGTCTCGGTCGCCGGCGGATAGATGAAGCTGGCATCGCCGAACTCGATGGCGACGTCGACTGCGCCCAAGAAGGCGATGTCGAAGGCGATCAGGAAGGACGCGATGGAGACTTTCATCACGATCGGCTCTTCCTGCGCGTAGCTGGCGAAGAGCGTGCCGTCCGAGAGGAACAGGCCGATGCCGTAGACCGCATAGACATCGCTCGACGAATCCTGCGCGACCATGTGGATCATGTTTTCAGAGACGGACGTGCCGGCGATAGCATCGATGCGCTTGAACTCGTTGGGCAGGGCCTCGAGCGTCGGTGCGGCGGTGAAGCTGGCGGAGGCGAGGCCGAGCTCGGCAACGACGATCGCGTCGGTGACGCCGTTCTGGGCATCGACCAGTGCATCGAGGCCGGCGCTGGTGACAGTGAGCTGGATGGTCGGCATCAGATTGGCTCCAGAAAGGTGCCGGCTTCGGCAAGGATCGGCTCGCCGATCTCGGTCTGCAGATAGGTCAGCCAGTCAGGCTCGATGTCGGTATCGACGCCCGCGTCGAAGCGGGCGAAGACCGAGGTCTGCGCGGCGGCGGCGAGCGATGCCCCGGTCTGGGCGCGCAAGCTGAAGACCGCCTGCATGTGCGATCGCACCGGCTTGACGGCAGCGATGTCGCGCAGCAGCGCCGCGACCAATGCTTCGTCGTAGGTGACGGCGCTCTGTGATGGCAGGGGCAGTTCGAGCCTGAAGGTGTGCGGCTGCATGCGCGGGTTGGCTTCGAACCATTCGACGATCTCGATCAGCGGGTCGAAGCGATCGAGCACGGTGCGCAGCGAGGCCCGGGTGCCCTTGCGCTGCTGAAAGGGGATGGCATCGGCGATCGCCGCGCGCTTGGTCGCCTCACTCCAGTCGGCATCCCAGAGATCGATTGACAGGCCCCACGCCAGCCATGGCAGCAGCGAAGCCGGGCAGGTGAGCGGATTCCACAGCTTGGCGATCTCGACATCGATGTCGAAGGTCTTGGCAATGGCCTGCTCGAGCGCACGCTCGTGCGGCGTTGCGAGCGGCGGGAGGAGCGTGGCGACGCCGGTCATTCGTCGATGCCCGCGATCGCCACGTCGATCTCTTCCGCCCAGCCTGCCGCCGTCGCATCGAAGACCAGGTCCTCTGCAGGCGCGATCAGGTTGACCCGCTGGACGCCGCCGGCGTGAAGCGCGGCGATGAGGGCACTACGCGGCACGTCGCGACCGAGGCGGCGATTTTCATCGAGCCATGCCTGCAGGTTGGCGATGGCAGTGGCGAGGATGAGATTGCGATCGGGCCCGGCGAAGATGTGCAGCCGGGCCACCACCGAAAAGGCGGTGATTGTGGCCGACTGGACGGTCACCAGATCGGTAAGCGGGCGCACGGTATCGGCCGACAGCGCGGCTTCGACCAGGCTGACCAGTTCGGGCGAGGCTGCGCCCGATGGCTGGGCCTCGGTCGGCCGCGCCAGCAGCGACACGACCACTTCGCCCGGCTCGGGCGAGATCGCGGACGCATCGAGGACGTCGCCCGAGGCCGACAGGGCGTGGAAGACATAGGCACTGGCGGGGCCGGCGACGGTGAAGCTGTCGGGCGCGAGCAGCACCCGGGCGCGCAGGGCATCGTCGGACTCGAGCACCGCAGCTGCGCCGGTGGCCGGGTTGGCCGGTACCAGCACGAGCCGCTCGACCGCATAGAGGGCGGCGAGATTGTCGAGATCCGCGCCGGTGGCATAGGCGATCAGCGTGCCGCGCGCGCGCAGGTTGAAGTCGGCGCGCAGCACCAGCTCGCGATAGGCCGAGATCTCGAGGATCTTCTGGACCGGGTCCGATTCCAGCGCCGCAGAGTAGGCCGGGAAGCGGGCAAGCAGCTCTGCCTGCAGATCCGAGAGGATCGCCTCGAAGCCGCGCTGGTCGATGATCTGCGGCGCGGGCAGGCGGGACAGGTCGATTGCTGTCGAGGAAGCAATCGATCCGGTCATATACTACCTTCCCCCAGCGCAAGCGCTGGCGGTAGTGCCGTCGAGGAGGCGATGCTGGCGGGCATAGTGGCGGTTGTCGGCGGGCACACCGCGCGCGCAACGGTCGGCCCTTGTAACACGCACCGTTACAAGGGGAGCGGGCGGACCAGGTCAGAGACCGGAGCGCTGCAGATGGTCGAGCACGGCCTGCATGATGGCGTCCGGGTCATCCTCGCCGAAGCCCATTAGGCGGCGGGCGGGATACTGGACCTCTGGCGCGCCGCGGAAGCGGGCGACACGGTCGCGCAGGCCGAAGTGATGGATCTCCGCAGTTTTGCGCACGTCGCCGACGAAGCTGACGGCCACGCCCTCTGCTTGCGCATCGATCTTCATGTTGCGGGCGAGCGCGATTTTCCGGAACATGCGCCCCTTCTTGCGCACCCGCTGGCCGTCGCGGCGCGTGCGGAGCTTGCGCGGCTCCATGGCGCTGCCATCGGGCTGGATATTGGCGGCGACCCGCTCGGCATTGCTCTGGCTCATGATGCGGCCGATGCGCAGCGCAAGGCCGCGCCGCGCTGCCGGCGACAGGCGCGCCGCCAGACCCATGATCCACGGCTCGAGACGGGAGAAATCGTCGGCCACCGGTAGCGGGTCAGACGGCAGGGCCGGGGAGGATGCGATCGGCGCCGAGCCACAGCTCGGTCAGCGCCGGAGCAAGCTCGACATCGTCGGGGAACATCGGGACAGGCTCGGCATGATGCTGCAGGTCGAAGCCGCCGCCGGCGCGGGGGACGGTCGACACGGTCTCGGTGAGGTCAAGCTCGATCGACAGGTCCATGGTGCGCGTGTCAATGATGTCGGCCTCGAAGGTGAAGCCGGGCGCCGACTGGCTGGCGACGAGGTCGGGCTGGTGACGGCGGAGCCAGTCGACCAGCAGGATGAAGATGATCGACGGCGACAGCGTCCAGTCGAGCACCACCACATTGAGGCGATAGCCATATTGGAAGGCGAGCGAGGCGGTCTGGCGCGAGCGGATCGATCCGCGATCGATCCACATCCGCAGACGCTCCGGATCCCGCGCGAGATCCGGAAGCGCCGCGGTGATGTGGGTGCGGAGCGCGTCAGGCTTGAGCATCAGGCCGGGCGACTGGCCGCGTCGGCGAGCTTGTCCTGCAGGCGGTCATGCGCCGCGTCGCTGGCGATGCGCGCTTCGGCATAGGCGGCCTTGAGCTTGGCCTGGTCGGCTTCGCTGAAGGTGGTGACCGCCAGATCGAACAGCTGACGAAAGGCGTGGGCGGCATCGGCGCCGCTGCGCAGGATCTCGAGAATCTGGTTGAGGCTCATGGCTTGCTCCCTAGGTGATCAATCGCAGCAGGGCGGCGATCTCGGATCGGGCCTTGGCCAAGGCCTCGGCGTAGCTGGCTGAATTGCCGGCGTCATACGCCGTTCGCGCGGCCTGCACGGCGGCAAAGGCCTTGCGGTCGACTTCTGCGACGCGCGTGGCAGCGGCACCCTCGATAAGACCGGCATCGGTCAACGCCTCGACCGCGCGTGCTGCCGCCTGATAGGCGATCTCGACGGCGATCGCTCCGCGCTCATCGAGCGTGGTCTGGTCGGCCGCCGCGGCGGGGCTGGGCGGGATGCCGGCGGCGATCCCGCCGATCCCCGCGCAGCCGGTCATCAGCAAGGCAATGATGGACAGGATGGCAATTCGAAGAAGCATGGCGGATTCCCTTCAGTTGGTGCGGACGAACCAGTTGAGCAGCAGGCCGAGCATGATCAGCGCCACGATGAACGGCAGCGCCGCCTGTCGCATCAGGTCGAGCGGCCACGATTCGTGGTTGCGTGGCTCGCTCACGCGATGACCTCGATCTCGCGATCGCCAGAGGCCCACATGGCGACGCGGACAGCGCGAGGCAGGATGATGCAGCCGCGTGATCCGGTGCCGGGCGCACGGACGCTGTCGCCATGAATGCGGAAGGCGCTGCGACCGGTTGCCTCGTGGCGATCGTCGATCGTCGGATCGTCGAGCGACCAGAGCGTGATCGCGCGTGGCCCAACGTTCTTGCTGTCGTAGATCGACTGCATGCGCCAGCGGCCGCGCGGGATCGGCCCGACGCCCTTGACGCCCTGCAGCGCGGGATTGTTCTTGCCGCGGCCATGGCCGCTGTAGCCGGTCGATACCAGCTGGCCTTTGGCGTTGCGCAGCTCGCCGCTCGACTGGTCATAGGTCCACATCGCTATCTCCTCTGGCGATCGACAAGGTTACGGAAGGTGCCCAGCGGCTCCTGCCCGCCGGCGCGCAGCCGGCTGTTGTGCCAGACCGCCTTCAGGCCCGCGAACAGGGCGAAGGCGGTCGACAGGGCGACGAGGATCAGGACCAGGTCAGGCATGGGGCTCTCCACCATCGGGCGGAGCGATCGGCTGCGGCATGCCGATGCGCTTGCGGAACAGCCACTGGACGGCGTCCAGCAGCAGCACGAATCCGACGCCGCCCAAGCCCATCGACAGCAGCACCGACATGATCGGCTCGAGGTTGCCGTGCGCGGTCAGGGTGACGGCGATGGTGGCAAAGGCCGGCAGGGCCGACAGCTCGGCATAGACCAGCCAGCGCCGCCGGCGACGCCAGTGGGCGGCAAGCTCCGGCTCCGCAGGCGGGTCGGGTGCCATCGCGAACAGCAGCATGCCCAGCTTCGCGCCGACGACGGTCGCGGCAGCGAGGATCGAGAAGGTCCACCAGAGCATGAATTCGCGCCAGTCAGTCATCGGTATCAGTTCCACAGCTGGACCGTCTCGATGGCCGGTGCGGCGACGATCGAGGACGGCAACAGGATGGCGGCACCCTCGGGCAGGATGACGCTGGCGGCATGTGCGGGGTTGAGGGCGAGGGCCTGCTCGACGACGCCGTCGGTGCGGCCAAGGACGCGCCAGCACAGCGCGTCGAGCGTTTCCCCGGCGAGAGCGGTCGTAGCGAGCGGTGCCTCAGCCATCAGATCAGCTCCACGGCGACGCGGGTCACCTTGAGCATGTCGCGGATGGCGGCGATCGACACGCGGCGCATCTCGGCGGCGGTGCTGAGTTCGTCGGCGAGGCGGTCGACGGCTTCCTGCGTGGCAGCCGAATCCCGGGCGAGATCGGCGAGCTCGGCCGCCGCGGCGAAGCGCACCGCGCGCAGGAACAGCAAGGTCAGGCGGTGCTGGCCGTCGATGGTGGTGTCCGGATCGACCGCGGCCAGATCTGCGGCACCGGCAGCGACATGGGTGGCCTTCCAGTCGGCAAGGTCCCCTGTGACCGTCAGCAGCGCGCCGTGGAGCGCCGCGACAAGCCGGGGATGCGGCACATCGAGGCGCAGCTGCATGCTGTCGCGCATCGCGTTGGCATCGATGCCCGGAAACCATTCGTCCGCCTCGATGGTCGCGCCATCGGGCGACTGTGGCGGCGGGGGCATGGCAACGAAGCCGGTCACGTGCTTGCTCTCCGATCAAAGTGGGGGGGTGGGGTCAACGTGCGCGACATGGCCGAGGCCTGCCGTGCCGGTGACCGCCCCCCCGGCGCCGTGGGGCGTTCCTCAACTGCCGCCACCCTGCGGAGGCGTCGGCGGTGTTGCTGGGGCGAGCGCCTTGAGCTCGCGCTCGATCTTCTCGATGTCCTTCTTGACGCCGGCCTTTTCGTCGAGCGCCATGGCGCGGCGGAGCGCCTCAAGCGCTGCCGACAGCAGCGCCGGCTTGCCGCCGGCGGAAACCTCTGCCGCGTCGGGATCGAACGTATCGGCCTGCGCCACCAGGTTGCGGCCGAGCGCCTTCATCAGCTTGGCGCGCACCTGGTCGGGCATGTCGTGCCCGGCGGTAACCTGCTCGGTGGCGATCAGCGTGCCATGGTCGACGGCGCCGACGTCGGCGAGCGCGCGATCGGCGATCTCCTCGGCGATCAGCGTTGCCGGGGTGCGCTTGTAGCGCTCGGGCAGCGGCAGATTGTGGGTCAGCACATGCACGGCCAGCTGCAGTGCCATGATCCAGTTGCCGATGTCGATGTTCCATACCAGCATGGTGGTGACGATCTCGTCTTCGGCAGCCGCGCCATCGCGCCCGGCGCGCATCGCGCCTTCCACCCATGCCTGATAGCGCCCGACCATTGCGCGCTTGGCTTCGATCTTGCGCTCGACCGACTGGATCTGGGACAGGCTGCGCATGTCCTCGCCCAGCTGCTCGAGCAGCTGCTGATACTGGCTGGCAGCAGGACCGGCATCGGCGGATGACAGATCGACCGTATCGCCAGCTGCAGCCGGCAGCGACGAGGTGGCGCGTTGTGCAGCGAGGATCGATTCGCGGCGGCGGCGGGCAAGGCTGGTCATGCGGAGCGGCTCCTGTGAAATGTGCCCGCTCGATCCGGCGGCGGGCGACCGGCGGGGCTGATAAGGATGCTTCGCATCCCGTCCCCCCGGTCTCTGCGTTGGGCTGTTGCGATACCGACCCGGATGTCAGACACCGCCGTCAGAGCCCCTCGGTGTATCCCGGTCAGGCCGGCTTCTTGCCGATGACGATGTTTTCGATGAGCGCGGTCAGCTCATAGTCCTCGACGACATAGTCCTCGTTGACGCTCTCGTAGTTCTCGATCTGGTCGAGCGCGGGCTCATCCTTGATGAAGCGCCGGCGGGTGCCTTCCTGATAGTAGATGGACAGGTTGCTGAGCGTGGTGATCAGCATGGCGTTGGCCGGGAAGAAGGGCACGCGGACAGCCGGCAGACCGCCGAGCTGCTTTTCCGAGCGCAGGATGCGATCGGCGGCCTCGACCTCGGTAGCGGTGTCACCGGTGGCGTTGACGATGTTGAAGTATTTCTCGTCAACGAGATCGTGGCCGACGATGACCACCAGGTCGGTGCGGCCGCGGTGCCATTCGGGGATCAGCGACTTGGCGTCGAGCACCACCGCATCGAGATTGCGATAGTCGACCTCGACGCCGACTTCACCGGGCGCGACATAGATCGCCTTGCCGGCGCCGGACAGATCGCCATCGTCGAGCACCTGTGCCGGGGCATGGGTGCGGATCTTGTGCAGCCAGCCAAGGTTGACGTCCTGCAGCAGCGGGTTGGCGGTGCGGTCGGTCTGAGCGGCGGCCGAGGTGCCGTGCCAGCCGATCATGATGCGATCGCGGCCCTGCTGCTTGGCGATGGCGTCGCGCAGCAGGGTCTGGAACTCGGGCCGGTGCCGCCACGCGTCGATCTTGGCATATTTCAGCGCGCTGTCGAAGTTGGTCTGGCGGCAGAAATACAGCCCGCGATCGCTGGTGTCGGTCGGATCGGTCGGGGTGCGACGCTGGCCGGCAGCGGTATTGGTGCGCCCAGCCATGGTGCGGGTGACGCCAACACCGACCTTGGCCCCGGACTGCTGGACCACCGGCTCGATGTTGATCTGCTGCAGGAACTCGCTGCTGTTCTTGATGACCTCCTCGAGCTTCTGCTCGACGACGGGGGCGACCGTGAATTGGGTGGTCGCGTCCGCCACTGAATTGAGCAGCGCGATCTGCGAGACGTAGGCGGTGAAGAGGATGCGCGTGGTGTTCTGCATGGCGGTTTCCTAGTCGGGTCAGGTCGGGCGCGGAGCGGTGTGAGGGGTGGCTGGGCTGGATCGACGCGGGTCAGCAGTCGGTGGCGACGAAATTCTGCGGCATGCCGATCGCGGGCTGGCGGGACTGCTGGCCCTGCTGCGGCGTGGTGGACGTCAGCTGCTCGACCGCGGTGATGCGATCGCCCAGCGCGGTGATGCTGTCGCTGGTGGCCTTGGCCATCTTTTCCATGCCGGCGGCGATGGCGGCGATGCCCATGCCGATGGCGGCGAAGTCACTACCGCTGGGCTGCTGGCCCGCCGGAGCAGCCGCAGGATCCCCCTGCGGGGTTGGTGCGGTCTGCACCGCCGGGGCCGGCGGCGCCGACGGGGTAAAGCGCTCGAGCATTGCCTTGAACGCGCCGAAGACGCCGGTAGGGTCCGCCTCGGGCGCACCATCGACCAGCTCGATGGTAACTTCCTCGGCCGCCGAGAAATAGTTGCCCGGCTGCTGCTTGCGGGCGGCGAAGGGATTGACCGAAGCCTTGGCCGCGAATTCGAGCATCTCGGTGCCGAGCGAGGCTGGGGAATCGGTGACCGCGAGGCCCATCAGATAGGCCTTGCCGCTGTTCGAGAAGGACGGGTTGATCTCGATCGAGGTGTAGAGCTTCTGCCGCTTGCGGTTCATCTGCACCAGCGGTTCGAGCGCCTCGATCTCGGCGAACAGCGCGAGGCGGCGCTCGGTCTTGCCGCCGACGTTGAGATCAATCTCCTGCGTTTTCAGGGAGAGCACGTCGCCGAGCGACTGGAAGGGCGGATCGGCCGTGATTCCACGGATATGTTCGAGGTTGACCCGGGCCGCATAGGTCTTGGGGTCATAGGTTGCCGCCATCTCCTCGAGCCATTTGCGGTCGATCGTGCGGCCATCGACGGTAGCGCCTTCGACGGCGACGCGGAAAAACTTGGACTTGGCCATGAAAAGCTCCCGATTTGACCGTGGCACCATCGGCACCGGTGTCTGGCGGGAGTGAGGGCATGAAGATGCGCGGCACCGCAACGCCGCGACCTTGTAACGGTGCGCGTTACAAGGAAGGGGCAGGGGCCGGTGCCGCCGATCTCCCCTAGCGTGCGCCACCATGAGCGCTGCGCCGCCCTTCGACCCGCCCGAGACGGCGACTGCCATCCGTCCGCCTGCAGTGACGCCGGTGGATGCGCGGCGGCGCGCGCGATCGCTTTACTGGCAGGGATGGACCGTCGGGCAGATCAGCGAGGAGCTGGATCTGCCGATCAGCACGGTGAGCAGCTGGAAGTCGCGCGACAAGTGGGACGCCGCCAGCAGTGTCGAGCGGGTCGAGGACCATCTCGACTGCCGGTTGGCGATGCTGATCGCCAAGGAGCGCAAGAGCGGCAGCGACTTCAAGGAGATCGATCTGCTGATGCGGCAGTTCGAGCGACTGGCGCGTATCGGCAAATATATGCGGGGCGGCAATGAGGTCGACCTCAACCCCAAGGTGGCCAATCGCAACAGCCCCGAGGTCAAGGAAAAGAAGAGCAAGGCCAAGAACCTGATCGATGCCGACGGGCTGGCCACCCTCAAGGCGGCGTTCCTCGCGGCGAACTTCGCGCATCAGGAGACGTGGTGGGCCAATGTCAGCCGCCGCACCCGCTTTATCCTGAAGTCCCGGCAGATCGGCGCGACATGGTATTTCGCCCGCGAGGCGCTGATCCACGGGCTGGAGACCGGCAACAACCAGATTTTCCTGTCGGCGAGCCGCAACCAGGCCAACATCTTCCGCCAGTATATCATCGAGTGGGTGCAGGCCGAGCTCGGAATCACACTGCGCGGCAATCCGCTGGTCATCCAGCGCGGTACCGACGACGCCGGCAACCAGCTGCCGCCGTTCGAAATGCACTTTCTGGGCACCAACTTCCGGACAGCGCAGGGATATCACGGCGACATCTATGTCGACGAGGCCTTCTGGATCTTCGGGTTCGAGCAGCTCAACAAGGTCGCGCAGGCGATGGCGACCCACAAGCGGTACCGCCGGACCTATTTCTCGACGCCGAGCGTGCTGGCCCACGAGGCCTATCCGATGTGGAGCGGCGACAAGTTCAATCGCCGCCGCGCCAAGGCCGATCGGGTCAAGATCGACATCGGCCACGAGGCCCTGAAGCATGGCGCCGAGGGCGGCGACAGGATCTGGCGGCACATCGTCACCATCGACGACGCGATCGAGGGTGGCTTCGACCTGGTCGACCTCGAGGAGCTGCGCTTCGAGCATTCGGCCGACGAATTCGACTTGCTGTTCCTGTGCCGCTTCCTCGACGACAGCCAGTCGACCTTCCCGATGGAGCTGATGCGGCGCTGCGCGGTCGACGCCTTCACCCAGTGGCAGGACTTCAACGCCTATGCCGCGCGTCCGTTCGGCGACGGCGAGGTGTGGCTGGGCTATGACCCGAACGGGGAGAGCGGCACCGGCGACGATGCCGGTCTGATCGTCGCCGCGCCGCCGGCGACGCCCGGTGGCAAGTTCCGCCTGCTCGAAAAGAAGCGGCTGCGCGGCCGCGACTATCAGGAGCAGGCCGACATCATCAGGGCGATCTGTGCGCGCTACAATGTGACGCACATCGCGATCGACACCACCGGTGTCGGCAGCGCGGTCTACAGCCTGGTGGTCAAATTCTTCCCGTTGGCCCGAGCCATCACCTATTCCGCCGAGGTCAAGGCGATGATGGTCTACAAGGCCAAGAAGGTGATCTCAGACGGGCGCCTGCAGTTCCCCGCCGAGTGGCAGGAGCTGATGTCCAGCTTCATCGCCATCCACCCCAAGGTCACCCGCGGCGGCAAGTCCGTCACCTATGTCGCCGGCCGCGGCGGCGGCACCGGCCACGCCGATCTGGCGTGGGCGACGATGCACGTCCTTTTCAACGAAGCCCTCGACCCGACGCTGGCGGGGGAAAGCACCATGGAGATTTTCTGATGTCGGATCAGGTCGACAATGCCGCCGCCGGCGAGCTGACGTGGGAGTCGTTCACCTTCGGCGAGCCGGAAAGCGTGATCGATCGCAGCGAATGGCTGCTGATGCTCGAGGCCGTGCACAACGGAAAATATTACGCGCCGCCGATCTCGATGGTCGGCCTGGTCAAGGCGCACCGGATGTCCGCGCACCACAGCAGCGCCATCATCCTGAAGCGCAACATGCTCGCCTCCAGCTTCCGGCCATCGCGGCTGCTGACCCGGGCGGCGTTCGCGCGGATGGTCACCGACTATCTGGCCACCGGCAACGGCTATCTCGAGCGGATCGACAATCTGGCGGGCCGCCCGCTCGAGCTTAAGCCGTCGCCGGCGATCCATACCCGCGTCGGCACCGAGCCCGGCAGCTTTTTCTATCTGCAGCCGGGCAAGGACGATCATGAGTTCCGCAAGGGATCGGTGATCCACCTGCTCGAGCCGGACCTCATGCAGGAGATCTATGGTGTGCCCGAATGGTACGCCGCGCTGCAGTCGGGCCTGCTCAATGAGGCCGCGACGATCTTTCGCCGGCGCTATTACCTCAACGGGAGCCACGCCGGCTTCATCCTCTACATCAACGAAGAGGGCCTGCAGGACAAGGACAGCAACAAGATCCGCGAGGCGCTGCGACAGGCGAAGGGGCCGGGCAATTTCCGCAACCTCTATCTCCACATCCCCAAGGGCAAGAAGGACGGGGTCCAGATCATCCCGGTGAGCGAAGTCGCCGCTCGCGACGAATTCATGAGCATCAAGAACTGCAGCCGCGACGATATTCTCGCCGCGCACCGGGTGCCGCCCCAGCTGCTCGGCGTGGTGCCGACCAACAGCGGTGGCTTCGGCAGCGTGACCGATGCGGCGAAGATGTTCTGGCTGCACGAGATCGTGCCCCTGCAGCGGGTATTCATGGCGATCAACGATGCGCTCGGCGTCACCGCTGTCGACTTCGATCCCTATGAGGTGCCCGCCTGACCGGTTTCCCTTGCGTCGGCGCGCCGGCGACGGGGGCATGCATGGATTAGGCAGAAACAAGAGATGCGGGAGAAAGCCCGCACTTCCTCCCGCTAAACTCTTTTGTAGGCTACAGAAAAAACGATCTGGCCAGCCTTATGAAGAAGTCCCATATAGCGCGGGGAACATTCCTCAAGCATTGGCTCAGGCCCCACAACAGGGCATATCGGTAGCCGAATTTTGACACCGCTGACCGGAATAACTCATCAAACGCGTTGAGCGCATCGTCCTTGAAAGCACCGCCTGCAGCCCAGGCTGTAAATCTCATGAACTTTGGTGGCTCGCGCGCCTGACCGTCCAGCTGGCCCTTCTTCTTCGCACTCATTCTGACTCACTCCCGTTGCGTGGGGAGCGTCAGGCACTCAATTCGGTGGCCGCACTTTCCAAAGCCTGAGCGCCCAACGCTTCCAGACGGAAGACTTTCTTTGAGCGGCCACCTTGAACAGGCTCTGGATCTGTTTGCCAGAAGGAAATCAGCCCCTGATCAGTCAGCTTAGACAAAGCTGTGTATAACTGACCAATGGCTACATCCCGTCCGAGCATCTCACTGAGATCCCGCTGGAGGTTTGCACCCCATGCGCGGTCTCCCAATCTCTGGATGGAAGCCAACAACCTCAGAGAAAACGGACCGATCAGTCGGTCTATACTCCGTGGGTTGTTGGCGTCGTTCGTCCCCTTGGGGGATCCTGAAACATCATAGTTCTTCGACTCCTCAAAGCCGACCTTACAATCGGCAATGTTTTGGTTAGCTCGTGCCAAAGCGGGCACGAAAATGGGCATCCCTGGGGTTACTTGAAGTTGCCGGGCGGAGTCGCTGTGCCGTGGGCGACGAGCGGCGGCGGTTCTTTGAAATGGCAAATCATGATGCTTACTCCTTCGTTGCTGGCTCAACTTGGCCAGCGGCATATATATATAACACGAAGTATATTAATGCAAGTGGTAATAAAATGCTGGCGATGGCTTGCTGCCTGCGAGATCGCGAGGGCTCCTCCGAAGGAAGCTATGAGCGCACACGGCGAGTCGCGCGTTTCCACTCAAGTTCTGGAGGCCAAGGCAGACTGGTCGTCGCCGCCGTGCCGAAACGCGCCAGATCGATCGACGCGCGGGACCGGCACGCGCGGTCGTTGGGTGGAAGCAGGCTTGAGCAGCGGAACCGCCGGCCGACTGCAATCAACCGATCGTCCCATCCGCGGCGATGAAACAACCACCACAGCTGATGTGGATCGAAAATTGCGACCCGCCCGCAGCGACAGCAGGTCGCGCGAACGGGCTCGTGATGTAGCGCCGCTTCGAAGACCGTGGTCGGGATCCGCTGCCCCTCCTTGGTCCATCTCATCTCATCCTCCGCCGATTCGGAGGCCACTCTATGGAACAAAGCACGAACTACGGCGAGGACCCCATCTTGACCCGGCGCGCCGCGCTCGCCCCCACGCCTCGCCTGCTCGCTCTTTGTGATCTGGGGACGCAGGAGGGTGGTTCCCTCGGCCCGGCCTAGGCTGCTGCCTTGCGCGCAGCGCGGGGCAAGGAGTTCGCTACGCAGATCAATGCGACGCGATGCGGCCGCCCATGCGCTGGGCGCGGAAGATTTTTCACGTAGTGCCGGCGCTTATTGTGGAGGGGTGCGCGGGGATGACCTAACATTCCTAATCTGGAGGGGTTTCTCGTACTAAGGCGCTGATTAATATATGAAAAAAGATTAGGTCGGGCACCTAACCTTGACCTAACATTTTTCTCCGCTTGACCTAATCCCTAGGATTTCTGCGGGTTTCAGCATCCGAGAAGATTAGGTCAGTTGAACCTAATCTGGTTAGGTCGAGGTTAGGTCAAAAGTTAGGTCGCAAACCCGCAGAAAACCGCCATTGTTAGAAAGGTTAGGTCATCCCCGCGCATACCCTGACAATAAATTCGGTTTGTGCGTTTGCATAAATTGTCGGCTCAACTCGCAGCTGAGCCGTTTGGTCGGGGAAACTGTGAGTCCTGGTTCGGCCGCTGCCAAGCCGCGATCGTGGCGCGCTAGTGTGCCGTGGAATGTGCCGCCAGTGTGCCATTCCTTGCCGCTGGTTGCCGCGATGTTCCGTTTCAGTTGACGGCCAGCGCCGCGCCCCTTATCCGCAAAGCGCAGGAAACCAGCGGTTTTCGCCAGTGTGCCCGTAGCTCAGCAGGATAGAGCATCGGATTCCTAATCCGGGGGCCGGAGGTTCGAATCCTCTCGGGCACACCAGAGCCGCGATTGTCCGCAGTCAGCCGCTGTGACGTGCTCAGCTTGCGCGG
>JAESFG010000420.1_pt1 | contig 40543 bp, 33 predicted proteins | sample 9269371 | NCBI WGS metagenome assembly JAESFG01 (sample SAMN14506227, study PRJNA617093) | algae metagenome | isolation source: Aetokthonos hydrillicola CCALA 1050 (B3-Florida) and co-occurring... | place: USA: South Carolina | collected 2013-01-01 | reverse complement strand
ACTTAGTTTTATTGAGTCTAGAGTTTTTTAGGAGCGGCTCTCCCTCCCAAAAATAGTTCTTTTGTACTATTTTGGGAGGTTCAAAATGGCGGTTAATATTCTATTTTTTTCAAAATGAGAATTGCTGCTGCCCAACTTAATTCAAATGCTGCTTTAACGCTGCGCTGTGTTGTAATTAAGGTTTCTTGAATGGGGTTAATTCTCTCTTGTTCCTGTTGCTGTTTTATTTCGTCGAAGATTTTTGCTAAAGTAAGATGAGGAGGTTTGTTTGCTATATACCTTCCTGCTAATTCAACACCTAAGGGTAAATATCCGAACCATTTACACAGTTGTTTAGCTGTTTCTAGCTCTCTATTTATCTTTCTAGAGCCAGCCATAGCGATTAATATTTCTAAAGCCTCTTCAAGTGAAAACACATTGAGAGCTATTTTCTTGATATGGATGTCAAAGTCTTGTAACCTACTTGTGAGCAAAACCCGGAATCGGTTATTCTTTGGTAAATAAGCTCTCCAATTTTCTTTATCATTTACATCATCGAATATTACTAAAACTAGCCCTTCAGTTGGTTGCCAATTTTGCCAACACCAAGCTACTTGCTGATTAAGAGTTAGCGGATTTCCTTGAGCGTCTTTTTGGGGTACTTTTAAATTAAAAAAGCTTCGAGCAAATTGAAGAATCTCTGTTGCTAAATTTCCCTCTATTGCATTTAACCAGCAAATACCTCCGGGATAATCATTCTCATGTTCACGTGCATACTTTATTGCTAACTCTGTTTTACCTATACCGCCCATCCCCGCAACAGCAGAAATTACAACGGTGTTTTTTTGCTCGTAAAGTAAGGAGTGAATTGTGGCTAGTTCCTCATTACGTCCAACAAACTGAGCAGCACCTGCAGGAGGAATGTGTTTTACAGCGCTTACGGTTTTATTAGGTGAATAATTATAAATATTATTGTTGCCTAAGTAACTTGTACCACCACTAATGTCATTCTGAAAGCCTGTGGCATTATCTTTATTTTCTTGTTTCATGGTATTAAAGTCCTCTTAGGAAGAGAGGAAGCGTTTAAGCGGTGTAAATATTTGGCTGGCTTGTTTCTACGTATTTTCTGGCGTTTTAATTGGGATTGCTATACTTATTGATGGTATTTGTACCTTGAAAAACTTCTCCACCAGTAATATGGTTTTGATAACCGGTAGCGTTGTCCTGGTTGATTTGAGTAAAATTCCCATTGTCGTGCTTCTCACCCGCTTTAATTTCCTTGGCGATCGCTCGAATCTCCTCTGCAAATGCTGGATCTTCATGCATTAATACTTGCAGATAAGCAGCAACGGTGTCTAAATCTTTCTTTGAACCTTTCTCTGCTGCTCTGAGTGCTGTCTCTACTTTTACGTTACCCCGAAACTTCTCCCAAATTTTGTTTCGCAACTCGTCCATTTTAGCAAGAGCAGATTCGGTAAATTTCTCTGCCGTCTTTTCAAACATTTTTGTGAGAGCAAGAGTCAGGATTACACCAGCGGTTAGCGGTTCCATAAAGTATTACCCTAAGTGAAAATTCACTGTATGTATATATGATACTTTTTGGATACTGTCGATTCCGCAAGTCATGATCATTTTCTTCTATTCGGGTAAACACACTATTAGACATCTCCGAAAATTAATGATGCGTTCCTTGAAATCCTTGCTCAGGGCGAACGCCGTTCGCCCCTACATCCATTTCTGGAGATGTCTATTGCACGACGAAGATTTTCGGTAACTGCAAGTCGTACTACTCTCTATTGACTCTTAATCAAGAGTACGTACAATTATACGTATTGACTTATTGATTGTATTAAATCAGCTTGGCTGAAAATCCATAATTTATGGCTCTAACCAATTTTGGCAATATTTATTCAGATGAGCTAATTACTGCTACTGAGTTAAATCGTCAGCCTGGGCGAGTTCTAGACAAGGCTTTAGAACGTCCAGTGACGATTACTCGTAATGATCAGTCTTTTGCGTTACTGCGTCGCGAGGAAGTAACTTCTCTGGTTAAATCAGCGACTCAAAGTAAAGCTGTTTTTGAAGCATTAACTGTCGCTTTCTCTCTATTACTAGGCAAAGAAATCGGCTTTGAACATCCTTATGGATGGTTGAGCCTGTTTGACAAGGATGAGCTTCAAGAGTTTATCAAGGAACTAACTGAGGCTTTTCGGCTGATAGATTCCTCAACTACAGCATGGGAGATGATTGACGCGCTCATTCATGAATGGCAGGAAAGCAGCATTGTGATCGCTAGTCCTGAACTGCGAGCAGCTTTTAATGCTGATACCAATAAAGGAGTAGTGCGGGCATCTTGCCCGCTAATATCTTCACATACTTAGCTAGATGCTGATTTAGAAGTCTCAGAAGCTTTTTCAGGCGTTTTAGCCATCATGCGAATTTCAGAAGTAAAGGAAGTCATGCTAAACTCTCCCGAACGTTTCAGGACAGTCGCCCGCATTCGCAAATTAGGACTAGCAAACCATAGACGTTCCTCTAAACACATATTGCCTGACTCTGTGGTTAGCGTTAATGCATCATCATCCCCTATGAGATAGCGCACAGTGAGAGAGTTTGTCTCAGGTTTGACTGTTTGTTGTAGTAATTTACCCTGAGATGGATTATCTTTATCTGGCACAGCTACCAACACTGTAGAACCGATCTGTTTTTGTTTTTCGGTTTCTATCGTGCCATTCCAAACAATTTTAATGCCGCAAGAAGCATCGCTAGGGTCAATGTTATGGTTTTTAGACAACTTGACTAAATCAGGATGATCTGCCCCTAGCGCCTCGATTGTAAGTTCTGATTTACCATTTTTTGATTGCTTAGAAGCTAAATCGTGACTACTGCGGTGAGAAAACCATCTACCTGCGCTTAATTGAAAAAACTCTTCAATAGTTATCAATGAAACCACCTTAGTTAAAATCTCAATATTTAAATTGTAGTGCGGGCATCTTGCCCGCTTTATTCTTTATGAAGTCGAGCAAGATGCTCCCACTTCATAATATATTTTTATTGGGATGCTCCCTCGCCTTCTTCTAGTCGTTTCAGCGAAACCCTCGCCGCTTCAGCAACGTGTGGATGACTATCTTTTTCCATATATTTTAAAGCTGAGACGCTTTTAGGACTAGGAAGATGACCTAATGCTTCTGCTAAACGTTGTCGGACTAACCAATCATCCGATTGAGCAAAACGGAGGATATGATCTATAGACTCGATATCTTTGATTTCTCCTAATGCAGCGATCGCAGCTTGTTGTATGACAACTTCTTTGCTGTCTAAAGCGCTGACGAGTGCATCATGAGCACGAGGATCTTTAAGATTTCCCAGTGCAACTGCGGCGCTAAAACGTACTAACCAATCAGTGTCTTCATAAAATATCCTTACCAAGGGTTCAAAGGCTCTAGCATCGCCCAAGTATCCTAATGCACCCGCAGCATCAGCACGAATACCATAATCTGGGTCGTTTTCTAGGATTTGCACCAATATTGGGTAAGATTCTGCTGTTGGTTTAATTCCTAGAGCAAATATTGCCATTGACCTTAATTGGAGAGACTCGTCGTCCAAAACCTTTTTGATTAAAGGTACTGCATCGTCTGGGGAGATATGACGCAAATTAGCAAGAGCTACCATGCGATCGCGTAAATTCGGGCTTTCTAGCTGAGTGGAGATTTCTTGTAAGCTTAGTTCTACCATTATCTTAAAACAGATTTTACTATGGAATCTCTATTTATCAAACAGGATTCAGGAGTCAGGAGACAGGAGTCAGAATAAATGCTGGTTAAAACTGCGTCTACTCGTTATGGAGACGGGAGTTGAAACTTTTCTTAGAACACCGTCCCTTTATTGAAGGTGTATTCTGACTCCTGAATTCTGTCTCCTGACTCCTTATATTATTAAGTATTGTTACATTTATGAGTATACATTACCCTAACGGTAGATCTTTCCCACTTCAATGCCGTAATTACCCATCCTCCTAAGACGAAGTACTTCCCCTAGAAGCGTTTCGGCGTTCTTGAAGTTTCAATAGAATTTCTGCGTGTACCTCGCGCGTGATGGGATAAAAGTACGTTAAAACTAAACCACAAATTAAACATAGAGTGGGTAAAGGACCTATAGCAATGCGGACTGCAAGCAGTGCACTTTGGGGCTGTGTGGGTATTACATTTCCAGTACCCGAAATATATCCTGCCCAACCTAAACCTTTTAACACTAAGAATATCGCAATGGCTAAACCGATTTTTTGCAGTAGAACCATGAACCCATAAAATATACCTTCACGTCGCTGTCCAGTTCTGAGTTCGTCTAGTTCCATCACATCGGGTATCATCGACCAAGGAATCAGGTATGCAGTGGAAACACCAAAGCCAGCAATGACACCTAAAGCGTACATCAGAACAACTTGACCAGGTTGTAGAAAAAACAGTCCTGCTTGAGCGATAATCCAGAGACTCATCCCCATAAAATAAACTGCTTTTTTACCAACTCTCTCGCTAACACGGCTCCAAACGAATAACATAACAAGAGCAGTTGCTTGAACTGCGAGAGCGACTTGTGCTGATGCTGCTTGTGGTAAACCCATCCAACTCACTACAAAATAGGGAATGATGGATGCTGTTATCTGTACCCCACACCAAGAAAACAGATAAATCCCAATGACGAATAAAAAAGGTCGATTGTCGAAGACTATTTTAAGTTGTTCGATAAAGGATAACGATTCAGAATTTTCGGTCTTCTGATGCTGCGCTTCTACAACAGCCATGCGATCGCGTGTACCCCAAACACACCAATAAACCGGTATGATTGACAAAATCGCACAAACACCACCCAACACTAAATACTGCTGAACCGAATTATTTTTAATTACAGAGAAGATAACTTGGGCAAGCACCAAAGATAGAATACTACCACTAATGGAGAAGGCAAAGCGAAAGCTGTTGAGGCTAGTACGTTCGTTGTAATCCTCGGTTAGTTCTGGCGTCATCGCCGTGTATGGTAAATTCACGGCAGTATAGGCAGTGTTAAACAGAACAGCAATAACTAAGTTGAACCAGAATAAGCCCCATTGATTACCAGCTAAGTTAGGGGGTATTATCCAATGAAGAAAAAAGAAAGTTCCTAGAGGAATTGCTCCAAATATCATCCAAGGATGCCTTCTTCCCCATCGAGAGCGTGTCTTATCAGTCAGAGTGCCGACGAATGGATCATTGATTGCATCCCATATCCCGCTAATTAGGCGAATATAACCAGCTAATCCTGCGCTTAAACCGACTACATTAGTAAGAAAGACTGACCAGAAAAACGCCAGAATGTTTGCAGTGATTGCAGTTCCTAAATCTCCTGCACCGTAAGCAATTTTAGTTTTTAAATTAAGCTTTTCACCTTCAGAAGTTTGAGAATAGCTATTAGGGGCAGAATCGGTCATAGTACTTTGTGGTTCCTCATACTAAAATAAGTTGCTCGCTTATCCAGTATTAGCCACAATCACACACCTTATGCCAGACCTTTACGTTTCTTGGTCAGAGTATTACCAAAAAATTGAACAACTGGCTACTCAAATTTATCAATCCGGTTGGGAATTTAACCAAATTGTCTGTCTTGCTAGAGGTGGACTGCGAGTGGGAGATATTCTCTCTCGCATATACGATCAGCCTCTAGCTATTTTGGCAACATCATCTTACAGCACTGCTCCTGGGAAGCAAGAAAGAGGGAATTTAACTTTTTCGCGCCATCTGACTATGACCACCGAAAGTTTAGGTTCACACATTCTTTTAGTCGATGATCTGGTAGACTCTGGAGTCACACTCCAAAAGACTATCCCTTGGCTAAAAGAATATAGCGATTGTCCTATTGAAGAGATTCGTACTGCCGTTATCTGGTATAAAGCCTGTTCGACAATAGCTCCAAATTACTACGTCGATTATCTATCCAATAACCCTTGGATTCACCAACCATTTGAACAATATGAATATATGAAGCCTGCGGAATTAGGGCATAGGGCATAGGGCATGGGGCATGGGGCATGGGGCATGGGAGCAGAGGGGCAGAGGAGCAGGGAGCAGGGAGCAGGGAAAAATGGAATTGAAGTCCTTTATCCCCTTTATCCCCAATGCCAATGCCCTATGCCCTATGCCCCATGCCCCATGCCCCAAATACTAAACCAAACCGCCAGCGGCTTGAAAACGAGCGCGGGCGCGTTTAAAAGCTTGGTTTGCTTGAATTTGTCCTTGGCGATCGCCTTGGCTTACTTGATTTAAGCGAGTTTGTGCTTCGGTATACGCAGTCCGTGCTTGTTCTAGGTTAATTTTGTCGCCGTTTTCAGCGCTATTTACCAAGATTGTCACTTCATCTTGCTCAACTTCAGCAAAACCGCCTAACAACGCGATCGCCACCCAATCTTGATTTTTACTTGAACGTACTCGCATGACGCCTGTATCTAAGGCTGTCAATAGTGGTGCGTGTCCGCTGAGAATACCTAGTTGACCAGTGGTACTGGGTAAAATAACTTCTTCAGCAGTCGCATCCCACACTGTTTTATCTGGTGAAATTACACGAACTGTTAATGTCATAGGTTATTAGAGAAGGAGTCAGAAGACAGAAGTCAGGAGCCAGAATCAATTTATACCCTAATTCCATACAAGACATCAGAGAATAGGGATCTAAACCGGATTCCCAAGCTGAATCCTGAACGCCACATGCTTTATGCCGGGAAACCCGGCCACCGCAGTGGCTCCTCCTGACTCCTGAATTCTTTTTGTTCACAAATTAGCCTTTGATCTTAGCGGCTTTGGCGACAGCTTCGTCAATATTGCCGACCATGTAAAAAGCCTGCTCTGGCAGATCATCTAACTCACCAGAGAGAATCTTCTTAAAGCCTTTAATGGTATCTTCCAGCTTCACATATTTACCTGGAGAGCCGGTAAACACTTCTGCTACAAAGAATGGCTGAGACAAGAAGCGCTCAACCTTGCGTGCGCGTGCTACGATAAGACGGTCTTCTTCAGACAATTCATCTAAACCAAGAATAGCGATGATGTCTTGAAGTTCCTTGTAACGTTGCAAAGTTGCTTGTACAGCACGAGCAGTGTTGTAATGTTCATCACCAACAATATTTGGCTGTAACATGGTGGAAGTTGAACCTAGCGGATCCACCGCTGGATAAATTCCCTTAGATGCCAAACCCCGAGACAGCACTGTTGTTCCATCTAAGTGAGCAAAAGTGGTTGCAGGTGCGGGGTCGGTCAAGTCGTCTGCTGGTACATACACCGCTTGAATGGAGGTGATTGATCCTTCATTAGTTGAGGTGATGCGTTCTTGCAATGCACCTACGTCAGTTCCTAATGTAGGCTGATATCCTACCGCAGAAGGCATCCTTCCCAAAAGCGCAGATACTTCTGAACCTGCTTGTACAAACCGGAAAATGTTGTCAATAAACAGCAACACGTCCTGCTTATTCACGTCACGGAAGTATTCAGCCATGGTTAGAGCAGATAGACCAACCCGCATTCTCGCTCCGGGTGGTTCATTCATCTGACCATAAACTAGCGCGATTTTCGATTCGTTAAGGTTCTCTTCATTGATAACCTTAGATTCGATCATTTCATTGTAAAGGTCATTACCTTCACGGGTACGCTCACCCACTCCACCAAATACCGACACTCCACCGTGCTCGGTTGCGATGTTGTTGATCAATTCCATCATGATTACGGTTTTGCCAACACCTGCACCGCCGAACAGACCAATTTTTCCTCCACGGCGGTAGGGCGTCAGCAAATCAACAACTTTAATCCCCGTCTCAAACACTGAAGGCTTTGTTTCCAGTTCAGTGAGTTTGGGTGCAGAACGGTGGATTGGTAATTTTTCATCAGTACTTACAGGTCCCCTATTATCGATAGGTTCGCCAAGAACGTTGAAAATTCGACCAAGAGTGACTTTGCCTACTGGTACGCTAATTGGTGCGCCAGTGTCAACAACTTCCATGCCACGCACTAAACCGTCGGTAGTGCTCATAGCAACAGCCCGCACCTGGTTGTCACCTAGTAACTGCTGTACTTCGCAGGTAACGGAGACTTCCTGTCCGGCTTCGTTTGTGCCTTTAATGGTCAAAGCGTTGTAGATTGGCGGCATTTTGCCGTTTGAGAATTTAACGTCTACAACCGGACCAATAACTTGGGTAATGTAACCTATGTTTGTTTTTTCTGCGGTGACCATGCTGAGCCTAAGAATTGAAGCTATATTTTTCAGATAAGGTCGTAGGAGACTTGAGTGTGAACTACGCTATGCACTTTCAAGATTAGCATTGAATGATCCCTCTCTTCGCGAGAATAAATTGGTTCTTAAGGAAATGGGCAATGGGCAATGGGCATGGGGCATGGGGCATGCCCAAAAGAATAATTAGTGCTTATACCCTTACGATCGCACAAAGTCTTAAAATAATCTTAACTTCTACCAATGCTCATCTATATTCAATCTACCCCATCCTGAAAATATTATGGCTAAAGGTTACGTCGCGCTCGTACTTCACGCACACTTGCCCTTCGTTCGTCATCCAGAAAGTGACTATGTACTAGAAGAAGAATGGCTGTATGAAGCCATAACAGAAACTTATATCCCTTTGCTACGAGTATTTGAAGGCTTAAAGCGAGACGGTGTCGATTTTAAAATTACGATGAGCATGACACCACCTCTTGTGTCTATGCTTCGTGATAAATTGTTACAAGAACGGTATGATGAGCATTTAGCTAAGCTAGAAGAACTTATAGAATTAGAGATTGAGCATAATGCTAATAACGGCCATGTCAAGTATTTAGCTGAACATTATGCTGCTGAGTTTAGCGCAACACGAGAAGTATGGGAACGCAATAAAGGCGACTTAGTAACTGCTTTTAGCCAGTTTCAACAGAGCAATAATTTAGAAATAATTACTTGCGGTGCTACCCATGGCTACTTGCCTTTGATGAAAATGTACCCGGAAGCTGTATGGGCACAAATTAAAGTAGCTTGCGAACACTACGAAGAAACCTTTGGGCTCCCCCCTAGAGGTATTTGGTTGCCGGAGTGCGCGTACTATGAGGGTGTAGAACGCATGTTAGCTGATGCGGGGTTGCGCTACTTTCTCACGGATGGACATGGAATTCTTTACGCTCGCCCTCGTCCTCGCTTTGGGACTTATGCACCAATTTTTACAGAAACTGGTGTTGCTGCTTTTGGTCGAGATCATGAATCTTCTCAACAAGTTTGGTCTTCTGAGGTGGGCTATCCTGGAGCACCAGAATACCGCGAGTTTTATAAGGATTTGGGCTGGGAAGCAGAATATGAGTATATCAAGCCATATATCATGCCCAATGGTCAGCGTAAAAATATAGGTATTAAGTATCATAAAATTACTGGTCGCGGCTTAGGATTAGGAGACAAGCAACTTTACGATCCCTATTGGGCAAAAGAAAAGGCGGCAGAACACGCTGCTAATTTTATGTATAATAGGGAACAACAATCAAACCATTTGTTTGGTATAATGCAGCGTCCACCAATTATTGTTTCTCCTTATGATGCAGAGTTATTTGGGCATTGGTGGTATGAGGGTCCCTGGTTTATTGATTACCTGTTCCGCAAGTCTTGGTATGATCAAAAGACTTATGAGATGACACACTTAGCGGATTATTTGAAAGCACAACCAACTCAGCAGGTTTGTCGTCCTTCTCAATCTAGTTGGGGTTACAAAGGATTTCATGAGTATTGGTTGAATGATACAAATGCCTGGATCTATCCACATTTGCATAAAGCAGCAGAAAGGATGATTGAGTTATCCCGTCGCGAACCAGCAGATGATTTGGAATGGAGAGCACTTAATTTAGCAGCCAGACAACTGCTTTTAGCTCAATCTTCTGACTGGGCGTTTATTATGAGAACAGGAACAATGGTGCCTTATGCCGTAAGACGCACGCGATCGCATCTTATGCGGTTTAATAAACTCTACGAAGATATTAAAATCGGCAAAGTTGATAGCGGCTGGGTAGAAAAAGTTGAGTTAATGGATAATATTTTCCCTAATATTAACTATCGAGTTTATCGACCATTTTCATAAGCAATAGACGTATCAGGTAGGGCATAAAGCCCTACTTGTAGTATTCAGTTTAAACAAACGCGCACGGCAGCTTGAAGTATGATTCATCGAGATCATTCTGTTTCATGCTTAGTCTATTTTTTTCGGATCTAAATCTGACTTATTTGGTCCGGGGAGCCATTCTGGAGTGTAGAGGGGATCTTTAGCAGAGACACGTCCGCAAATAGTTGCCGCCGCACCGCAGAGAATTACTATAACTTTAGCAGCGTCTTGACCATAATTTACGGAATTAGGATCCTTCCTAAATTGATCAATATCATTTCCCAAAATTGGAGCGATCGCCGCAATCGTCGTAAAAACAATACCCCAAACTGTTCCACTTGTAAAAACGTTTTTTGGATGACTGCTAAGTGTTGATTTATCGTTAGAACTTGTATTTAAAAGAGTTTCCGCGTTCATAATTAACCTGAGTTTGTCACCTGAAATTAATTGAGTTTTGAAAAATTTAGCTGTTACTTCAGATCCACTATTGAAGGTTAACTTTTCGGAAAACCATTCCCCATCGGTAAAAGCCGCATTTTACGCCGTTTGGGTGTCACAATCTACTTTTTCGTATTTTTGATGAGTATAAATACTACATCTTTATACACAGAAACTATATTTTCCATTCCTCTTATAGAGGAATTTAGCTCTTAGACAGGGATTTATAATCCCTGGCTGATTTAAATGCAGTCACTTCAAGAAAAATCTACTTAAGTTTTAGGAATTAGCTTTAGTACGACGACCCATAAAACTTATACCGGAATTTCAATTAAAAACTCAGTTCCTTGTCCTGGAGTGGAAGAACATTGAATCTGACCATGATGCTTTTCAGCGATGATTTGATAACTGATGGACAATCCTAAACCTGTACCTTTGCCTATTTCTTTTGTCGTAAAGAAAGGGTCGAAAATGTGCGATCGCACTTCCTCTGGGATACCAAGACCATTATCAGCTATTTTAATTACAACCTTATTTTCAATGGTTTCTGTAGTAATCCAGATATTTAAAGGAACCTTAAGCGGATTTCTTGATGTTAAATGCTTTTGGTGTAGAGTTTTATACTTATCATCTAGCGCATCAATGCTATTAGAAAGAAGATTCATAAATACTTGATTAAGCTGTGTGGGATAGCATTCGACCAAAGGTAAAGTACCAAACTGTTTCAAAACTTCAATAGCTGGGCGGTCTTGATTATTCTTTAGACGATGTCCTAAGATCAGCAAACTACTATTCAATCCTTCATGAATATCTACTAGCTTCACTTCAGCTTGATCCACACGAGAGAAGTTGCGCAGTGACAGGACAATTTCGCTAATACGGGTTGCACCTATTTGCATGGAGTCAATTGTTTTAGGTAGATCTTTAAGGATAAAGTCTAAATCCGCGCTATCAATTTTTTCCTGGATCTCTGGGGGAAGGTGAGCGTGTTGACGATAGAGATTCAGTACGTTGAGTAGTTCTTGAGTATATTCATTTAAATGCGTTAGATTCCCAGCAATAAAATTTACAGGATTATTAATTTCATGAGCTACTCCGGCGATCAGTTGTCCTAATCCCGCCATTTTTTCACCCTGAATTAAGCGAGACTGAGCTTGTTTTAATTCTTGGAGTGCGTGAGTAAGTTCTAAAGTTTGACGTTTTGTTTGTTCTAGCAATTCTCCTTGCTGAATCGCAATACCTAATTGTACTGCTACTTGAGCCAGTAAATTAATTTCTTCATCATGCCAATAACGCGGTTGTGAATTTTGATAAGCAACTAATAATCCCCAGAGTTTTTCACCTTGTCGAATCGGAACAAACGTTTCATTGCGTGGCAATTTATCATCTTCTTCTGAATCTTCAACAGTTTCTATGATCATCGGTTGAACTTGTGTAAGAGGTTTCCAACCATCTTTAAACGAATCTGCAACAAATTTGCCACTCCAATCTGAGTTAAAGCGGTAGATAGCAACCCGTTCAACTTTAAGTAACTCTCTAACAGCTTGAGTTGTCGTTTTAAAAATAGTTTTAATATCAAGTGACTGACGGATTTTATCAATAGTTACAGCTAGAAGTTTTTGCCGTTCCATTGCTTTCTCTCGTTCTGTGGCTTCTGCTAACTGTACGGCTTGCGTTTGTACTTGCTTCAAATAGGAATCTTGTTTTAATGCAATTCCTAGTTGCTCAGCTATTTGGCTGGCAAATTCAACTTCGGAAGATTGCCAACAACGAGGATCACTACATTGATGAATACAAAGCAATCCCCATAGTTGCCCTTCTTTTAAAAGAGGTGCGATCAAATTGGCACGTACTTGAAATTTTTCTAGTATTTGGACGTAGCAGGCTGGAAAATTCCCTTCTTGATAAATATCAGTGATCGTATTGACTCGACCTTGGGCGTAGAGTGGTGCAAAATCTTTACTAAAGCAATGGTCATAAACTTTTTCAGCTATTGCTGAAGAACAACCAGAAGCTACATCTTCATAAACAAATTCTCCTTCCCAATCTTTTTGAGGGTCAAAGCGAAAGATCGCAACCCTATCAGCTTGGAGCAGTTGCCGAATTTCAGTGACAGAAGTTTCAAAGATTGAATCTAAATCTAAAGACCCCCGAATTCGGGCGATCACACTAGTTAATATCTTTTGTTGTTCTGCTTGATATCTAGCTTCTCGCAAGAGTTTGTTGTGTTGCAAAGCAACGCCCAAATTTTCTGCAACCTGGTTGACAAATTCAATTTCTGAGGCTTCCCAAGTTCGAGGATTACTACACTGATGAACGCACAACAAGCCCCATAAATTCCCTTGTTTTAATAAAGGAACTACTAAATTAGCCCGTACTTGAAATCTTTCTAGAATTTTTATATGGCATTCACTTAATCCCTGTTCGTAAATATCTCCGACTGCTTGTACTCGACCTTGTTGATAATGAACAGCAAAATTGTCCCCAAAACAGTGGTCGTAAACTTTTGCCGCCATTGCCGAATTGTACTCTTGTGCTATATCTTCAGAAATAAATTCACCTTCCCAGTGTTTTTGAGGATCAAATTGGAAAATAGCCACTCGATCTGCTTGCAGCATCTGCCGCACTTCTGTAACCGTTGTCTGGAAGATCGTGTCTAAATCTAGGGATTCTCGAATTCGATTAATTACGCCAGTTAATGTCTTTTGTTGCTCTGCTTGGAACTGAGCTTGTGTTAACAATTGATGGTGTCTTAGTGCTACACCGATTTGTGTACCGATTTTCGTCAGCGATTCAATTTCATAAGTTTGCCACTGTCTAGGTGAAGTATTTTGATAGGCTGCGATGACCCCCCAAAGTTTGTCTCCTTGCAGAATGGGTGCAGTTGCAAAAGCCTTTGCTTGAAATTGCTCTAATAAGGTGACGTGACAGTCTGTTAATCCCGCTTGATAAATATCATTAGCGATAAATGTTTCATTGTTAACATACCGACCGCCTTGGGTTTCTTGTAAATAAGTGTCATTAATTATCGGTTGCACTCCAACTAGGGGTGTCCACTCTTGAGCAAATGATTCAGCAACAAAGTTGCCACTCCAATCAGCATTAAAGCGAAAAATAGCAACTCTGTCGGCTTGCAATAGTACTCGTATTTCTTGAGTCGTTGTTTCAAAGATGGTGTCAACGTCAAGAGATGGGCGAATTTTCTCGACAATATTAGCAATTACGCGATCTCTCTGGGCTGCTTGGGCTAATTTTGCGGCTTGTAATTGAACTTCATGGAGACGTTTGGCTTGTTGAATAGCAACTGTTAAATGATCCGCAATTTGACGAATAAATTCAATTTCTGATTCTTTCCAAGTACGAGATTCACTGCATTGATGAATACAAAGCAATCCCCACAGTTCTTTATCCTGTAACAGAGGAACAATAAGGTTAGCACGTACCTGAAATTTACTCAGAATTTCCACATAACAATCACTCAGTCCTACCGTGTAAATATCAGCGATCGCTTGCACTCTTCCTTGTTTATAATCAGCCACGAACTGTGCCCCAAAGCAGTGGTCATAGACTGTATCTGAAATTGCGGAAGACCACTCAGGTGCAACATCCTCACAAATAAATTCTCCTTGCCAGTCTTTTTCAAGGTTAAACTGAAATACTGCAACTCGATCAGCATTCAGTAACTGACGCACTGCTGTAACAGTGGTTTGGAAAATTGTTTCTAGGTCAAGAGACTCTCGAATGCGCACAATTACGCTCGCCAAAGCTTTTTGTTGCTGTAGTTGTTCTTGAAGTTGATTTTCCGTAGGAGTCGAGTTGAATTCCATTGCTCTTGACTTTAAAGATTTAATAAGAAATTTAATACCAAAGTAATTATTTTTATAGTTCCCTGGAAACTTAGTAAACTACCTTCAACAAACAAAAATTGTAGAGTTTTACTTAGGATTTGTCTTGAAGGTGAAGAAGATCTAAAACAAAAGTAATATAATCAGGAAAAATACCGAAGCATTTGTTAACAAGTTGAAATTAACAAGTTAAGCTACCCAGATATTACGGGAAAACCGAACAGCAAAGCTAATAAGTACAATCGCGAAATAAACTAGTGTTGGTAACCCCCAGTGCTTAAAACGAGAAAGCAACATTCCCATTGCGATCGCCAAAGATACGATACCAAACGCAAAGCGTTCGTTTGCGACAATACTACCGGAGAACAAAACCAGCCACAAGGAAAAAGCGCCCCAAGTGACGATAACAGAACGAAGTTCGTGGCGAAAATACCATAAAAGGAACCCACCACCAATAACCATATAAGTTTTCACAAAACCGTCTCCCCATAAAAGCCATAGCCAAACCAGTAACACAAAACTAATCCAGCTCATAGCAATCGGGTTAAGTAGAGAACGATAGCGCCACAACAAATAACCACCAGCACAAATAACAACAAACTGAACGGGATGAAACAGATCTTTTGGCAACCAATGATCCCAATTCATAGGGCCAAATATACCATAAATAAAATTAAGTCCCCAATGTTGCCAGTCAAAGCTCGCAGATGAACGATGCCCAAAGCCTGCTTGAGTATGGAGAAATGCTAACGGATCACCAAACTGCATCGCGCAGTAGCTAGTGTATAATAAGAAACCTATACTTGTTAATCCTGCTGTAATATATCCATTTACACCTCGACGCTCTTTATAAGCTAAAAATAGAAAAGTTGGGATAAGCATCACGCCATTAAGTCGGGTTGCTGTTGTCAAAGCACCCCAGAAACTCGCCCGAACATACTGATTTTTATCGAAGGCTTGTAAAGACAGGGTACTTAACAGCAAAAACAACCCCTCTGTGTAAGCAACCGTTCCGTACAGAGAGAGAGGACACCAAATTAAGTAAGCTGCAGTCCATCGTGCTACTTTAATACCGTGTAGCTTCGTAACCCAATAATACAAGACAACTATCACAGTCAAGAATGCTACATTGTTTACAAGTGTGCCAGCGATAGCAAATGGTAAACCCAGTACCATCAACGCTTTACTCATTAACGGGAACATTGGAAAAAATGCCACCGTATGCGCATGACCATCACGAGCATATTCATAACCAGAAGTGGCAATCTTTTGATACCAAAGACCATCCCATCGAGTAAAAACTTCCCAACCCCACCCCCCTACATGATGAGAAGAAGATGGCATTGTTGGCGCAATCAACACCATGGCTATTACAATTAAAATTCTGCTACACAGCCATAACAGCAAGATAAATATAAAGCTGTTGATCCATTGATCATGAAAATGTTTCGTAGATATTCGCATTCTTGACCTACTGTTGCCAAACTATATAGAAGAACTATTTTTTCACAGAAATGTTGTATAAAGAATTACCAATTTTTCTGCAAAAACTTTTTGGTATAACTACATTATTAGTTGTTATTAGCTTAGACGGATGTAACTCAGGGAATCAAACTGATCAGTCTCCTACCTTTACTCCTAAAACACCAACAATTAACAGTACTACGACTCAACCAAGCACCACACCTAGCTCGGTTGCGGCAGTAGATCATCCTCTTGTTGTTGCAACTGATACTATCATTTGTAATTTAGTTGAGAAAATAGCGGTTGATACAGTTGATTTTAAATGCTTGTCTAGTTCAGATTCTGATCGTCAAAATCAACCGAAGCCAGAGGATATTCAAGCAGTTGAGCAAGCTAAGTTAATTCTCTATAGTAATGAAAACTTAGCACGAAGTCTAAGGAACTTAATTCAAACTACTGTAAACTCTGCTCCTAAAGTTATGGTGGATGATGCTGTAGTGCATACTCAACAGTCGCAACTCGCCCGAATCAATAACACTGATGTTTCGATTGCCGAGAATGCGCTCAATATGGTGGAGGTAATAAACAAAAGCCTCTCAGAAGTCCAACCTAGTAAAGCATCACTTTATACAGCAAACAGTCAGAAAGTTATTGATGAACTTAACGAACTCAACGCCGGAAACGACTCTGAATTTGCCACACTTTCTGCGGATCAACGTCAGTTAGTTATCAACAACCAATTGTTAGCTTACTTAAAGCCTACACCTTGGCCGGATATCAATCCTAAAGCAAGATTGACTAAAGTTCCAGTGATCATGTATCACGATATTCTGCCAAAAAAACAAGTTTTCTTTGATGTCACACAGCAGGAGTTTGAAGATCATCTGCGAAGACTTCAGTCAAGTGGTGCGACTCCCATCAGCGTTAGGGAACTAATTACCCATCTTCGGACTGGACTACCGCTACCAGCAAAGCCAGTGCTACTAACCTTTGATGATGGATATGAAAGCGCTTATCAATATGTCTTCCCATTATTAAAAAAGTACAATTACCCGGCGGCTTTCGCAATTTATACTTCAAATATTGGTAAAAACACTGGTAGAGAACACGTCAGTTGGGACCAATTACGCGAGATGGCTCTTAATCCATTAGTCACGATAATGGCTCATAGCATTACCCATCCAAATGACTTAACGGTGCTTCCTGACGATCAGCTAAAAACTGAAATTTTAGAATCTAAAAAGATACTAGAAACTCAGCTAAGTATTCCTATTCACTACTTTGTTTATCCTGCTGGTCATTATGATGTACGAGCGAAGAAGCTAGTACAACAGGGAGGGTATGAAGCAGCAATGACAATGAACGATGTTAAAGATCGTTTTGCTGGAGAATCAGAAGATTTGTTAACAATTAATCGAATAGGTCAGTCGAGATTACCGTACGCTGTCACTCAAGCTTGGGGAGGCGCAAAAGTCTCTTCTTGGGTTGATGCACCACGACCACGAAAATTAAAGCACAAAAACAGCTACTAGTAAGGCAAGAAAAAGTTTACTAATTCGGCAAAAAATTTACGTGTCTACGCGTATTTTTTTTCGACTTACGTGTAGAATTCCATTCTTAAGTAAACAATACGAGCTTATACAAAAAAAATAATAATGCCGTATTTGCAACATTATGTGTGTTTTTTTTAGAAGTTACTTTAGTGACATAAACTTTTAAAAGACACCTGATATGAAATTATTCAAGAATTTAGCAATTTTCAAAGCGATCGCCGGAATTCCATTTATTGGAGGAGCTATGACTGTTGGTTTTTCTGTGGCTCCAGCTAATGCTCAAAGAGTGTGTCAATGTACAGATTATGTAGCAAATCGCTATAACCTTACTCGTAATTATCCTAATGCTGGGGATTGGGATAATGGCTACTTGCAAAAAAATGGTTTACGTCGGGTTGCAGCTCGACCGGGAGCGATCGCAGTTATGGAACGCTCTTTTCCTGGTGCTAATACAGTCTATGGTCATGTCGGTATCGTTGAAAGAGTAAAACCTGATGGACGGATTGATCTGCGTGGCGGACATCAAACTGTTGGTAGTTCTTTCTTTAGTGAAGCTGGTTGCTCTAATGTCCGTATCACTGGTTTTCTTACTCCTATAAATAGACCAGATATCTCCTTCTGGGCGAGGTAATAATAATGGGTTCAAATAGCCTCAATCACTCATAATTACCACAATTTAAGGGTGGCTTGTAGCTGCGAATTCTTGTACACCGCCAAGCCATCCTACGTCCTATGTTCTCCGCTTTACCTAGCAGTGTTTCTGCTTAAATTGCCAGATTTGGAGATATTACATATGCTCCGTTATTGCTTTAGTTTAACATTTATAATTAATTTTTTAATATTATTTTTTACTTGTCAAGTATCTTCAGCAGATACAGCTGTTAATGAATTTACAACTGGTAGTGTTGATAGTTCTCAGCTTTCAGATCCAACATTACAAACATCAAGTTCAGGTGCATCAAATCTACCTACCCAATCCGCAAGTATTTATCAAAATTATGGTTACGGCTCTAACCCACTAAATTATCCCAATTGTGGGGGATTTTGTGCTTTTGGTGTTGTGAGATTGACTCCAAACAATAATGGAAAGCTTAACCCAGAAGCGATAATGGGTGTTGTCATGCAATTTGATTCTCCAGAAAAGAGATTAGCTACAGGAGAACAGAACTACAATCAAGCTCGTAGCAATCGCATGGCGCAAGAAGATGAAGTATCATTACTCACTAAGCTTGCAGATGCTGTGGAACAATGTAAAGACGCTCATGCTAATCTTTTGGCTATTGCGGCTGCTAAGAGGCTAGGAATGACTCCCGAAGAACTATTATCTCGCGTCTACAAACAATCCCGACAATGTAACTCCCATTCCAGTCCCTAAAGGCGATAGCATAATTGATATATGGGCTTCTTTCGGAGCTAGCTAAAAAAGTTTTTCCTCGAGGAATTTGCTGTGGTAAAAGTACAAATTATCATCTTCGACGGCTTTGATGAGCTTGACGCGATCGCTCCATATGAAGTTTTGCTCAAAGCAGCAGTTATTGGTGCCGATGTGGAAGCAAAACTTGTTGTGTTAGGAGATTCTTTGGAAATTACCGCTGCTTGTGGATTGCGAGTTCAGGCTCACGCAAAGCTTGAACTCGATCAAAAGCTGGATGTTTTAATTGTACCTGGTGGAGGTTGGGTGGGTCGTGCGCCGCAAGGAGTCAGATCTGAAGTTGAACGCGGTACAATACCAGCAGCTATTTCACATCTGTACCGAAATGGGACAGTAATAGCATCAGTTTGTACAGGAGCAATGCTAGTTGCAGCCGCAGGGCTTCTTTCTAGTCGTCACGCAATCACTCATCATGGCGCAATCGAAGATCTTATCGCTAAGGGTGCAGAAATTGTAAAAGCTCGCGTGGTAGATGATGGTGACATTATAACAGCAGGAGGAGTTACGTCTGGATTAGACTTAGCTTTATGGGTACTGGAACGATATTTCGAGCCTGAAATCGCCCATAAGGTGGAGATGATGCTGGAGTATGAACGACGTGGGACTGTTTGGCGTCGCTCAACACCATAACTATTAAACAAAAAACTGCTCTGGAAATTTTTCTGTAATCATCATTATGGGTTTACGGTTAGAGAAAACGCGATAGGTACGACAAAGTAATTTCTCTTCGCTTGAAACTTTGAAATAATTGGACAAATCACCAGCTATTTCTCGACTCGAGTCTATGACCTCTTTAAAGGTTTCTAATTGGTGTTCTAACCAAAGTCTACCAATTGGCTCACGAGACTTGAGTAATCTTTCTCTAAACAATTCATCAAGCCGATCAGGAACAATAATCGATTCAGCATAAATCCAGTTTCTTCTGCTAATCTTACCTTGAAGTAATACTTTGCGTGCAATGACCTCAGACTCTATTTTTAGGTCTAATGACGGAATATCTTGTGCAATACCAACAAGTTCCTCTGACAATTTCACAATTTGAATTTTTTCCAATAAGTAAGCTTCTAATATTTCTGTTAATGTTCCATCAGTTGTTAATATAATTCTTTGAAACTTACTTAATTGAGATGGGTCAATATGACTGTGTGTGAATGATTCCTGCAAATCACGTCTTAGTAAGTCTGTTCGTACTGCATTAATTTCGTTTGCTTGCATTGGTAAAATCAGTTCAATAATATATTAAGAACACTACTAAAATATAGCTCATACCAGCAAAAATAGCTTCTTCTTTTAGGTAGGGAAAGTACGCCAGTACTTCTTCATAAGTCAGTTCTGAATCAATAGCCGAGCAAAAAAGACAGGCATATTGCCTGTCCTAAAACAAAATATAATGTCAAGATACAGCTTAGAAATTCATTTCTGCTGCTTGAACTTTTTCAACCTGTTTTTTCTTCAGAACGAGCATCACTTGAGCTAACATGATAAGGCAAATGAACGCTATTAACCATTTAACTCTGGTTGCGTCTTGCAGTACAATTTCTGCATCATGTTGACCGAAGCCACCAACGTTTGGATTATTTGTTAAAGGCTCTCCTGCCTTAATTGCTTGTCCTTCGGAAACAATCAAGTCTGGTCCCAGAGGAATTGTATTATCTACAACTTTCCCAGATTCAGTCTTGATACTAACTACGTAGCTGACGTTACCGTCTTCGTCTTCCTGTTTCGCAATTTTGTTAATGGTTCCAGTTGTGGAAGCGTTGTAAACATAGTTATTGGTATTTCCACCAGTGGGGTAAACTTGTCCTCTTCCTCTATTACCACCTACATGTACTGCATATTTACCGTAGTGAATATTTTTGTCGGTTGCAGGGTTAGGAGAAAGAATAGGGAAGACGATTTCTTGATACTGTTCCCCAGGTAAAGGTCCAATAAGTACGATATTTTCTTTGTCTTCGCCGTAGGGTTGGTAGTATAGATCTTGGACTTCTTCCTTTATATCCTCAGGAATGCGATCTTCCGGAGCAATCTTGAAGCCTTCTGGTAATATCAATACAGCACCAACGTTTAAGCCGCTTTTAGAGCCATCAACAGCTACCTGTTGTAAGTTGGTATCGTAGGGAATCTTGACCACAGCTTTAAAAACTGTGTCAGGTAGTACTGATTGCGGAATTTCTATTTCGGTGGGCTTCTGTGCTAGGTGACAGTTAGCGCAAACAATCCGTCCAGTTGGTTCTCGCGGGGTTTCAGGAGCGGTTTCCTGCGCGAAATAAGGATATGCAGCAGCAGATTGGGGAAGGGCTAGATCGCTGGTGAAGAAGAATGTCACTGTGGCGATCGCTATAAGCAATGTTTTCGTCATTGCTCTAGCAATGCGAGTTATCCTCGCTGTTGTAGAAGCTTTTCTCATCTCTATTAAGGCAACAATTCTCTGAAGTAAATATCGAAAACAAGTATTCAGGAGTCAGGAGTCAGGAGTCAGAATAGCTAAGCTATATTCTGAATTCTGTATTCTGGATTCTGACTCCTTGTTAATTAACTCCACCAAGGTGCTTCACCGGTACGGAAGTCATTTTCAGTCCAAGAGGTGAAGACAACTTTATCATCTTGTACTTGGGTATGAGCCAAAGCGAGGGATAATGGTGCGGGACCTCGAACTACTTTACCAGTAGCGTCGTACTGAGAGCCATGACAGGGACACTTAAACTTCTGTTCAGCAATGTTCCAGGGAACAACACAGCCTAAGTGTGTGCAGACGGCGTTAATACCGTAATCGCCAATTGCCTCTTTACTTTCTACCACAATGTAGGTTGGGTCGCCTTTCAATCCTTGAGCTAGAACGTGATCGCCTACATTATGGCTTTCTAAAAACTTGCTTACAATGACATCATTGCCTAGCTCATCTTTTGCCGTTGTCCCACCACCTGCGCTACCACTGCTAGGTGGAATAAAATAATTGACAACAGGATACAATACTCCTAGGGCTACCCCAGTTACAGTCCCAAAAGTCAGAAGATTCATGAATTGACGACGCCCCATATCGGGTACGTCCATTGATTCAGAAAATTGAGCCATAATCCAAGCGTTCTTTGTGTATTTTGTTAACAATTTTGACAAGAGTTCTAATAATTGAGAAACTCCAGTCTCTTGATGTTAAGACCCTACCGATGCGAGAATCCCTCCTCAAAGACATTTCTAGCATCTTTTCTAAGAGCATTACATTTCTTTATATCCTTATCATACTTGAGTAATGGAACTTAACATCATAACTAAATGTAAAATATAGTTGAGAAAAGCCATGACAGGACAGGAATTACACAAACTGTTGCTTGATAAATGGGGGCGCTCATACGATGTCCAGCTACGCCGAACCCAAGGTAAAATATTTCTTCAAGTCATGTGGAAATACCTAGAGCAAGCTTCTTTCCCTTTAAATGAGGCAGAGTACCAAGAGCATTTAGATACTATCGCTAACTATCTCAATGCTATGGGGGGAACAGAGCAGGTACAAACATTTATTCAACAAACAAAAGAGCGGCCTCGCTTAGGGAAAGCTGTTAGCATTCCTCTAAATTTGGGTCAACGTGGAGTGGAATGGTTAGTTGAGTAATTAAAAATCGAAAATCGATTTTTAATTATATCATTTACCTATTAATTTCACTAGACCAATACCGGTAAAGTAAAGTGCTAGCACCGCACCTGCTAAAAGACCTTGGGTTAGAGGATCTGTTGAAGGTGTTATAATAGCCCCTAAAACAACTGATCCGACAATCACATAACGCCAACCAGAAAGCATTTTTTCGGCAGAGACAATTCCCAAAGCCCCAAGCAATAATTGAATGATGGGAATTTGAAATGCTAAGCCAGTGCTAAACAGCAGCACTAACACAAATTCAAAATATTTCTCAAGAGACCACAGTTGCTCTACCACATCTGCACCGTAGCTAATGAGGAATTTTAAAGCAGCTGGTATTAACAAAGTATAGGCAAATATTATACCAGTTGCAAACAAAACACTGGAACCCAAAACCACAGGTCCAAGCAGGCGGCGTTCTCGACGAGTCAGTCCTGGCAGAACGAACTGGATAATTTGGTAAAGTACGAAGGGACTGGCAACCACCAAACCACTATAACCTGCTACTTTCAAGGAGACAAAGAAATATTCTCCAGGTGCAAGTTGGATAAATTTTACTCCCTGCGCTGGCACTTGTAGTATTTGTACAATCGGCTTCACAGCAATGAAGCAAGCGATAATGGCCAGTACTATAGCAATCAGCATATAGAAAATTCGCTGTCGCAACTCCTCTAAGTGATCGAAAAGTGACATTTCGACCTCACCTGGCAATTCGTCTAGAGGATCAATTACGGGGTTGTCAAATTCCTCTTGATCAACGTTATTGTCGTTTGTAGTTTCTAGGTTTGGTGAAGGCGTCATGATAAAAGAACAACTCTCTTGGTAAGCTATTGGCCAATACCTTTTGACTATTGTATCTGGCGAAGCATCTACCGAGCGAAACTTTTTCACTTCACCATTCCGTAAGGCTGAACGAACTCGAAGAAAAATGTAGCGTAGTGCTTATCAGTAGTACAGCTACTAGCTGTTCAAGTCGCTCAGACCTTTGGTCAAGTTAAGACAGCACAGCGACAAAAATTGTTGAAGCTTAATATACCATTGGTGCCTGACCTTGAAGCGCACGTAAAGCGTTCATACAATATGGGCAATCGCAACCAAATAACGCGATCGCTTTATCGCTATCTGCTTCTGAAAAGTTCAGCATAGCAACATTTTTATCTGAGGGAGTCGCCGAATTAAAGTTAGATGTAGGCGCGGACTGAGATCCTTGATTTGCTTGTGTAACCCGCATACACACAAACTTACTATAACTGATATGCGGATGTTTTACACATGCCTCACCGTTTTTCATCCTTATAACAGGTGAGGCTGCATGAGCGGGATTAACCACTCCTATCATGGTCATCAAAGAGGTAAAAATGGTAGGGCTTGCCAGCAAAGCCAGTTTGAGTTTTTTGTTCATTTATTTAGAAAATAATTAGTATTTCTAATTGCTAAGAATAGCTAAACTCTTATTAGAGGTCAAGTACATTTTTTTGCTTTCATCTATTTGTATAAAAAATAGTTTTGAGACTGATTATTTATTTACAGATTACTAATATTGCTAGCTTAGAAATAATATACTCTACCAATTCTTTACAGAACAATCTTGTATCTAAAAAGGTTCCTTACCTAAGCATAAATAAGTAACTACTAATGAAAAACTTTTCACACTAAGCATCTAAGTAGGTTTATAAGTGTACTCCTTTACCTGAGTTATAAGTTACAAAACAAACCCAGTTACAGCTTCCGAAAAATCAAATACGAGTTTCGTATCCACATATGACTTATCGGGTAAATAACAAGTTCCCAATTTCTCCACAAAATCCAAAAGTTTCTATGTGACCTTTCTATATCCTTACAGCACAACCTTTCTGAGTTTATGCTTATATATAGCGTTGAACAGTTTAGATTATGGCAGGACACAGTAAATGGGCAAATATTAAGCGCCAGAAAGCGGTAGTGGATGCAAAAAAGGGAAAGACCTTTACCCAGTTATCGCGTGCAATTATTATTGCAGCGAGAAATGGTTTACCAGATCCAACAGCTAATTTTCAACTGCGTACAGCAATTGAAAAAGCGAAGGCAGCGGGTATTCCCAATGACAATATTGAAAGAGCGATCGCCAAAGGTGCAGGAACACTCACAGGTGATTCACCAATGGAATCAATTCGCTACGAGGGTTATGGTCCTGGTGGTGTAGCAATTTTAATTGAAGCTCTTACAGACAATCGTAATCGCACTGCTGCTGACTTGCGTGTTGCCTTTAGTAAAAATGGTGGAAATCTTGGTGAGACGGGCTGTGTCAGCTGGATGTTTTCCCAAAAAGGCGCTTGCACTATAGAAGGAGTCATTGACGAAGAACAGCTTCTCGAAGCGTCTCTTGAAGGTGGTGCAGAGTCTTATGAGATGACTGAAGCCCAGATGGCTGAAGTGTTTACGGAAGTACCAAATCTAGAAAACCTTAGCCAAACGCTCAAAGAAAAAGGCTTTAAGGTGACTGATGCAGAATTACGCTGGATTTCCAGTAATGAAGTCGAAGTGACTGATTTTGATCAGGCGCGATCGCTTCTCAAGTTAATCGACACTCTAGAAGGCTTAGATGATGTACAGAATGTCACCGCCAATTTTGAAATGGCAGAACAACTAATGACTCTGAGTATGGCTTAGATAGTGTTTGTAGAGGCTTGTAAATTATACATAAAAAATTCACATCAATAACACGACAAAGACATATGCCTATGGGTATATTTATATCGTTCCATCTTAATTCAACAGAAGTCCACCCATGAATAAACTCGTAAAAGCAGCACTCTTAACCCTAGTAATTGCTACCCCTGTAGCCCTAACTGCACCTGCTGTACAAGCTGCTTCTCCTAATCACACAAATGTTGCTGCTGCTAAATCGAACAAAGTATCCCGGAAACATCATCATCATCGTGGTCACAGAAACCATCACGGAGCTTCTGTCAAGAGCAACAAGAGTAAATAGTTTCGGAGCAGCGAAACCTACCGGCGCACGCCGTAGGCTTAGAAAAGCAGCACCGTTTTTCTTGCTCTTGCGCCAGAGGGAAAAAGATCTTGTTTTCAAGTGGGCGCTACTCCAAGAAGGCGCATCTTTTTCTCTCTGGTACACTCTCCTAAGAACTCTCTTCGTAATTTATGAGACAGCGCTTGCGACAGCTAATATTCTTCGTGAGCGCTAGTTTTTAAGGTTATCTTGAAAAAGATGGAGAACGTGTTTCCAAGCATCCATCGCAGCTTCTTGATTTAAATTGGGATTCTGTTCTAAAAATGGGTACTTATCGATGAAGAGTCCACCAAAAAAACCGTGCCCTGTGTCGTAGCGAAATACGCGATGGTTGATTCGATGCTTCTTTAGTTCAGACTCAATTTTAAGATTTTCTTGTTCAGAAACAAACGAATCCTTCGTAGCAAAAAAAGTATAAATAGCGCCTTTAATTGCTAAAGTGCGATCAATCGTTGGAGTCTCTTCTCCAAAGTTGGGAGTTGTAATTCCAGCACCATAGAAGGAAGCCGTTGCTTTGATATCGGTTAAAGTTGCTGCCATATAAGCAACATGACCACCAAAACAAAACCCAATGCAGCCAATAGAATCAGGTTTAACATTCGGTAAAGTTTTGAGATAAGCGATAGTAGCTTGAATATCGCTCATTATTTCCCAGTATTTTACTTGTTGATAGTATTGCAACCCTAATTCATAGGCTTGTGGACTGTAGCCTATATCTTGTTCGCTAAACCCAAACTCAAAACCGGGAGCAATACGTTGGAACATTGCAGGTGCGATCGCTACATATCCCTGTTGTGCTATCAATTCAGTGATATCCCGAATATTTTCATTAACGCCAAAAATTTCTTGGAAAACTATAACTGCACCAAAACTTCCTTTTTCTAATGGTTGTGCTAGATACGCCTCGATTTGTAAATCACCATTGGGTATTTTGACGTAAGTTGTCTTAACTTCTATATTTGTCATCAGTTTATTTGGGTAGAAACCCCGTCCTTCTAGGACGGCTTTACAATTAATTAGCAACACGCCAGGAGTTGTAAGATAAAAACTTACAATCTGTGGGTACTGCGTTTTGACATAACCGCTTGCCAGTTTTTAAGCTGTGCAAGCTAATTGTTTTTCTGTCTGGATCTTTCTTGGTAGGTGATTCCTGCCAGCCACTAACATAGGTAAATCCATATTTGGGGTGTTTAACGATAGAGCCACGCTTAAAGCCTACGCTAATTGTTCCGCCATAACGAGAACGGATGTGTCCTGGTGCGTGTTCTAGTCGATGAAGTTGACGACGGTGAAACCTTAAAGGAATAATTTCAATCAACTTGGTATTGTCTGGCGCTAAATGACCGTCTGTGTACCAGTTAGCCAGTACCCACGAGTCAACGCAGTGAGCATCGAACTTGTTAGAAAGCTTGTTCTTAGACTTTTTCAACCCCAAGACCAGTCGTAATTCGTAGGTATCCTTGCCTGACTTTGTTTGTAGTGGTGCCCGAAGCTGTAATTGACCGTAAAACCATTGTTTACCAACCTCTAAGGGTGAAAACATGCGGTTCCACTTTTTACCGTTTTTCCAGGTTTTAGCCTTGATGTCTTCTACAACAAAAGCAGTAACCGGGAACATAGCAGACAACCATTTACATATTCGTAACTTCCATTGCCATCTAGCTAGTGTGGACGGCGCTAGCTTTTGTTTGTTAGCTAGTCTATTACTACGATTTTTGCGGCAAGGCGTCTTACGATTTCTTCTAGTGCGCCGCATATTACGGCGTGTCTCGACGTGATCTTTTACCCAATCAACTGCGTGTGTTTGCACATTTAAATAGGTGTGCGCTTTCGATTTAACGGTGAATCCTTCGCGCTTTGAACCAGGGTCAACTCCTACGGCTATTGGTTGGCAGTTGCGGTTAGATGGTTCTACATTGAGTCGAACACAAAACACTCCCTTTTTAAAAAATGGTGTTGCTTTCTTTGACTTGATCCAACGTCTTGCCCTGGCTGGGGTTGTTGGCATCAGTGGTCTATTGTTTTGGTCTACAACTGCTACGAACATTGATGATAAATCCTATTTCTAGGTGTATATATCCCTTCGACACTGACCGATGGAGAGGAGAAGAACTAGGGAGGCATTCTTCCGTCCTATGAGCTACCACGCATAACCGGTTCAGTTACTTGTCCTAGCCTTGCGGCTAGCGTCTAGACACTGGTTTAACTCGAATTCAAAAGGTGGTTAATCTTTCTCTTTCAAGCCCCCTGGCTTATAGCCGGGGGTTCGTGACTGGCATTTCTCCAGATTTGAATTTCTTGTTGCTGCCCGTAGCAATACGCGTTCCTCAGCAGCGCTCCGCTATCGCATTGTTATCTACCCCTGACTTTCTGCTACACCTCTTCTTTAGAAAATGTGAACTAATTGCCAAATTTCCTAAAATTCGGTAAAAATAATAGTTAAGATGCTGTAACCTATCTTAACAATGCCTCCTGTGCAGTTGTCTCAAACTCTTAACACTTCTACCCAAACAGCAACAGCCAAGCAAAGGTACGAATATGACTTGGTGATTGTTGGCGGCGGAATTATTGGCTTAACCTTAGCTTCAGCTTTGAAAGATTCTGGCTTAAAAGTGCTGCTGATAGAAGCGAGGGTGGACTCAATAGCAGTCTCTAAAGGACAAGCCTACGCAATACATATGCTCTCAGCACTCATTTACCAAGGAATAGGAGTCTGGGACAAAATATTGCCTGAAATTGAGACATACCGTCGTGTTTGTCTTTCTGACGCTGATTATCCTCATGTATTGGAATTCCAGACAGCGGATTTATGTACACAAGATCTCGGTTATGTCGCTGAGCATCAAGCGCTGTTAAAGCCTTTGCAGGAATTTGTCCAACAGTGTCCAAATGTAACTTATCTATGTCCTGCGGAAGTTGTAAATATTCAGTACCAGCAAGACGTAGCAGCAATAGATATTAAAGTGGCTGGCGAAATACGGACAGTTCGTAGCTTGTTAGTCGTTGGTGCTGATGGTGCGCGATCGCCTATCCGCACTGCGGCGGGAATTAAAACTCATGGTTGGAAATATTGGCAGTCTTGTATTGTTGCCTTTGTCAAACCAGAAAAACCCCACAATAATACTGCGTACGAAAAATTTTGGTTTAGTGGTCCATTCGCAATTTTACCTTTACCAGGAAACCGTTGTCGAATTGTGTGGACTGCCCCTCACGAAGAAGCCAAAGCCTTGTGTGCTTTAGATGATGAGCAGTTTTTAGCAGAATTAACTCGGCGTTATGGTCATCAGATGGGCAAGTTAGAATTATTGGGTGAACGCTTTATTTTTCAGGTACAACTGATGCAAAGCGATCGCTATGCCCTTCATAGATTAGCTTTAGTCGGTGATGCAGCACACAATTGTCATCCTGTTGGTGGGCAAGGGTTAAATTTAGGCATTCGAGATGCAGCCGCTTTGGCGCAGGTTATACAAGAAGCACACCTTAAAGGAGAAGATATAGGAGATCTTCAGAATCTCAAGCGTTATGAGCGCTGGCGTCAAAAAGAGAACTTAACAATTTTAGGTTTCACTGATTTATTAGATCGAATGTTTTCTAATAACTTCTTCCCAATAGTCATAGTTCGTCGGCTTAGTTTGGAAATTTTGCGACGAGTTCCTATGTTAAAAATAATGACTCTCAAATTAATGATAGGGCTTTTTGGTCGAACTCCCCATATGGGAACATCCAAATAAGTATTGTAGGGTGCGCTCTTGACGAAGTCTGTAACGCACCTCTAGGGAGTGCAATACCGTTTATAAAACACTTCAACCTTTTCCGTCTTCGTGCTGATGAGATTTAGGCTGATCTACTTGAATTGATTCTGATAAACGTTTGGCTAAAGTTAGAAAATCAGAAGGTAACATTACTATAGTAGTCGTGTTATTTTCCGCACCAATTTCTGTCAGCATTTGCAGTCGTCGCAATTCCAAAGCAACTGGGTTTTCTACAATTAACTGTGAAGCTTCTGCTAACTTAATAGATGCTTCTTGTTCTGCTGAGGCTTTAATTAAACGTGCACGTTTTTCTCGGAGTGCTTCTGCTTCTTTTGCCATTGCCCGTTGCATAGACGTAGGAATTTCTACATCCTTCATTTCCACCCGTTCAATTACAATTCCCCAAGGTTCTGTGATTTCATCAACAATTTCTTGAACTTTGGTGTTAATTTTATCGCGGCTTTGTAAAACATCGTCCAAATTATTTTGACCAACAACATTACGTAAAGTTGTTAAAGCCGCCTGATAAACAGCCAACTCATAGTTTTCAACTTTATTAATAGCTTTGTCAGGACTAAGAATGCGGTAGTATAGAACAGCGTTTACTCTAATTGTAACGCTATCAGCAGTTACAGTTTCTTGAGGCTCAATGTTTACCGTTTTAGTGCGAATGTCTAGCTGTGCCTTTTGGTCAATAAATGGTAATATCCAGTACACACCAGGACCTCTAACACCATTGATTCTACCTAAACGAAAAATGACACCTCGCTGATACTCTCTATCGAGCTTAAGCCCAAAAGCTGCTAGGAATATAAATACAGCCAACAACGTGCCTAGTGCGCCCATTTCTCACCTACCTCCATTTTACATAGTTCTATTTTATTCAATATAAAAATACACTCCAGGAAATGTTGAGTTTTGTGTTTACTCAATCTGACAACAAACTTTGACGGTTTCAAAAATTTGTGATGAGAGGAAATTTTATTTGCCAAACAAATACTATGTATTAGGATCCTGACGATAAGTCCAACAATCCCCTTTTGGGTGTCTATTATTTGTAGACTATTGTGATTAATGCTCTAGCATTTTTAGTATAAAAAATAACATAAAAATCATTGATAATTCTTGCTTCTTAATTAAAAATTAAAAATCTAAAGCTGAAAATTGGAGATCAAACCCTTAAGTGATGCTAAAGTGACAAGGAATTCACGTAAAACTTTCAGCGGGTATTCATGCTGAAGAAGCTACAAAAAAAGCATATTTCTCTAATTGCGGGCGCTGGACTGTTTGCCTTTTTGGCTGGGGCAATGGTATCAGCTCCTCAAGTTAGCAAATCTATAGGGCAATGGCTTAAACAGGACAATCAAACGGATCAAGTTTCTGAGGCAAACAATGTCAAATCAGCCGTACTTCCATTGGTGCTACAATTTCCAGGACAACGAGCCGCAAAACTAGAAGCTCTAGCGAAAAGTTCGGAATCATTAGAACAAAACCGTGCTCGTTATCTGTTGGCTAGTGACTTAATTGAACGGAATGTTGCCAAAGATGCTATATCACTACTTGAAGGATTAGACAAAGAGTATAAAGTCCTTGCTCCTTACATTTTGCTGAAACAGGCCCAAGCATATGATATTTTAGGAGAACAGGGTAAAGCCTCTGATCTGAGGCATCAAGTACTTAAACTATATCCTAAAGAAGCAGCTTCTGCTAAAGCCCTCTATCTTATTGGTCAACCAGAAGATCAAGATAAACAGATTGCACAATTTCCTTCCCACCCTCTTACCTGGGAAGTTATCCGTAAACGATTAGAAAGTAATCCCAATCAGCCACGATTGCAGTTATTATTGGCCAAATACGCTTTTGATCAACCAGGAGTGATTCCTGTTTTGACTCAGTTATTAAACGATCCTACGTTGAAGCCTGATGACTGGGAAATCATCGCAAATGGTTATTGGGAAAATAATGATTTCGCCAAAGCTGCCGTTGCATATGCTAAAGCACGACCAACATCTCGCAACCTTTACCGAACGGCAAGGGGATTACAGTTAAGTGGAAAGAGAGATAAAGCGATCGCCGCATATAAGCAACTCACTAGCCAATTCCCTGATGCCAGAGAAACTGCTCCTGGTATGCTGCACTTAGCAAGCCTGCTAAAACCATCATCTGAGAGTTTACCTTATCTTAATCAGATAATCAGGAAATTTCCAGACAAAGCAAGTGAAGCTCTGTTACAAAAAATCAAAATTCTTGAAGCCCAAAAAGATCAAAAATCAGCTAACGAAGCACGGCAATTACTGATCACTAAGTACGACAATTCTTCAGAAGCAGCAGAGTATCGTTGGAAAGTTGCACAAGACAAAGCAAAAGCGAAAGATTACAAAGCTGCAGTGCAATGGGCACAACCAATTATCATCAACAACCCTGACAATATTTTAGCTCCCAGAGCAGGCTTTTGGGTTGGTAAATGGTCAAGTAAATTAGGCAAACAAGAGGAAGCAAAAAAGGCTTATGAGTACGTACTCAGTCAGTTTCCCTATTCTTACTATACATGGCGCTCAGCAGCAATATTAGGACTAGATGTTGGCAACTTTAACACGCTACGGCGTCTAAATCCTCAAGTAATTGAACGCCAGCGTCCATTACCACCTGCAGGTTCTGACACTTTTAAAGAATTGTATTTGCTTGGACAGGATCGGGATGCTTGGTTACAATGGCAAACTGAATTTGCAAATAAGATGCAGCCGACTGTAAATGAGCAGTTTACAGAAGGGTTGATGCGGCTAACAAAGGGAGAAAATTTAATTGGTATTGACAAAATTTCTAAAGTACAAGACAGAGAAACACCAGAGGAACAAGCCCAATACCAAGCTCTTAGTAAACAAATAACCTACTGGCAGGCTCGTTACCCATTTCCCTATATTCACTTAATTGAGAAATGGTCGAAAGAGCATCAGATTAATCCCTTGCTGGTAACGGGTTTGATCCGTCAAGAATCCAGGTTTGAACCAAAAGCCCATTCTGTTGCTGGTGCTGTTGGGTTAATGCAAGTGTTGCCAAGTACAGCTAAATTGATGGCTTCTCAAATCAATTTTGACAGCAAAAAAATTGACTTGGAAAATCCTGACAACAATATTATGTTCGGGACTTTGTATTTGGATCATACTCATGACCAATATGCTAATAACTCTTTGTTGGCGATCGCGAGTTATAATGCAGGTCCTGGTAATGTTGCTAAATGGCTACAAATCTTACCCAAAGATGATCCAGATGAATTTGTGGAAGCAATCCCCTTTGATGAAACCAGAAATTACGTCCGGCAAGTCTTTGGTAACTACTGGAATTATCTGCGACTTTACAACCCTGAAACTTCTCAGATAGAAGCAAGATATTCCACTCTACGTCCACAACCACCATCGCCTTCATAAGCAAAGGGAGTGTGATATTGACACACTCTCCTATGAACAAGCAGAGTGTGTCAACTATAACGAATTGTATTGTGCTATAATTAGGTGCTTTCTGGGGAAAGAGAAGAGGAATGACCAACCTACTGGCTGGTACAGAAGTTGAAGCGCGAAGTTTACGTTGGGAGGTGGTTAGTGTCACCCAACTGGGACAACAAACTCTTTACAGGTTACGTTGCTTAGAAGGGGAACTGCGAGGTGAGGAATTTGACATTCTCTACCCCTTTGAATCTGTAACACCAGTTATTCGTGATTTGCGTCCAGATAAAGCAGCACCTTTACCTAACTGGTTAGTTTATCATCAAGGGTTCCTGTTGGAACAAGCCTTGGGAAGTGATGCTTTAGTGGCTGTCCAACCCGGTCGTCTGCGTTTAGAAGCGTATCAATTGGTTCCAGTATTACGAGCGCTTCGCATGAGTCGAGTGAGGTTGCTGCTGGCTGATGGGGTTGGTTTGGGAAAAACTATTCAAGCGGGATTGATTATCACCGAGCTGATGGCGCGACGGGTAGCACATCGGATTTTGATTGTGTGTCCAGCAGGACCATTGTTGGAACAGTGGAAGTTAGAAATGGCGGAGCGCTTCGGTTTGCGGATGGATGAAGTTAACCGAGGAAAGTTGGAAGAAATTCGTCGCGGTACAGAGTTAGGAGCAAATCCTTTTGATTATATTGCTTTGGGTATCGCTTCGATTGATTTCCTTAAGCAGGAGAAAATTCTAGAGTTATTAGAACGAGCAAATTATGACATGGTGGTGTTAGATGAAGCCCACCACTGTATGGATTTAGGTGCGGTTGAAGAAAGAGACGATTCCCAAAGGCGACGATTAGCAGAAGTTTTGGCACGACGTTGTGATTCTTTGTTGTTGTTGACTGCAACACCCCATGATGGAAATGACCGTTCTTTTGCTTCTTTGTGTGAGTTGTTAGATTTATCTTTGGTGGATGGGAGAGGTAATTTACGTGGAGAACGCTATCGAAGTTATGTGGTTCGCCGTCTGAAATCGCACATTCCCGACCGATTTAAAAGCCGGATCGTGGAACCAAAGCCAGTGTTTGTTAATCAAGAACATCGTGATTATATGGCTTTGCAACAAGGCTTATTGGAATTGTTAGCACCAGAGTTGCGTAAAGCTTTTCGCAAGAAACGCTATAGCGATGTTTTGGCTTTTCTCGCTTTACTCAAACGCAGTGTTTCCACTGTAGAAGCTTGTAAAACAACGCTCACAGTCGTCGCTGAAAGATTTCAGCAGTTACTCACGGAAGGTTCAGAAACTCAAGAAAGCCGACGTCAAAGGTTAAAGACTTTGCGGGAATATTACCGCAAGTTGGAGCGATTTGGGACGGTTAGTTTTGAGGAAGAGCAAGAACAATTTACCCTGGAAACAGAAGAATTAGCCCAAAAATTGGCGGAATTACAAAGAGAAGTGGGTTCTGAGTCGCGATCGCTTTCCAAAATTTCCAGTCTTGTTGAAGCGTTGGATAATTTGATTGAATTGGCTGATGCTGCGAGTGACCAAGACCCAAAACTACAGCAGTTGGTGCAGGAAATTCAAGATATTCGCACCCATCACCCCCAATCAAATGTTTTAGTTTATACAGAATATACAACCAGCCAGCGTGCAGCCGCAAAAGCATTAGCAGCAGCAAAGATTGAAACGATTCTTACCCTGAGTGGAAACGATGGTGAAAAGGTAAGGTTGGAAATTACAGAACGCTTCCGTAGCGAGAGTAATTTAGTGTTAATTAGTACGGACACAGCAGCAGAAGGTTTAAATTTGCAACAACGCTGTCATCATTTAATACATTTAGAATTACCTTTTAACCCTAACCGTCTAGAACAGCGCAACGGACGTATTGACCGTTATGGACAAGAGTATGATCCTGTGGTGCGTTACTTATTTTTGCGCGGAACTTTTGAGGAGAGAATTTTATTAAGGTTAATAGCAAAATACGAACGTCAGCGTGCGAGTTTAACTTTTGTTCCGAATACCTTGGGTTTAACAACTTCCAGTGATGCTTCGGCAGCAAGGTTATTACAGGGTTTAATGGAAGAAGACCAAAAATTATTTAAAGACGATACACCACTGTTAGTGAATTTTGACTCTCAAGAAGATGACAACGCTGCTACAGATGCAGCAACACAAGAACTTCTAGAAGAAATTGATCGTTCCCTTAAGGGTTTTCAGCAAACATCACGTACATACCCTTGGTTAGGGGATGCAGGATTGAATGCAGAACAACGTTTGTTAACCCAAGCGGATGTAGCTAGAGAGAAAGGTAAAAGCAGTTCTGGTGTGGATTTATTTGGTTTTGTGCGTGATGCGGTTTTGCTGGATGGTGGGGATTTTGTCTCAACTCAGAACCCAGACATTTTTACAGTGCATCTTCCTTGGTCTTGGAGTTATGGACTTGATGAGTTACCAGGATATGAGGCAGATACACGTTGTTTACGACTGACCGTTAATATAGATATAACCCGCGATGAGCAAAATCGCCCAGTTGGTTTCTTAGGTCGCGCTCATCCTTTGGTAAGGCGTGCTTTGGATAGGGTACGTAATTTATCATTTGGTGGTGCAGATAATAACACTCAAGATAGTCGCGTCAGTGCGGTTAAAGCTGATGTCAAAAAACCTACTTTACTATTTACTTTTTTAGGTAGGGTTGCTAGCGGTACAGGATCGGAGTTTGAGCGGGTGTTGGCTGTAAAAGTTTCGTCGGATGGGGAAACAGAGTTTTACGACCAAGCGCAAGATTGGCTAAATTTAGCCGACCCCAAACAGGCGATACGTACAAAAGATGTATGGAAAAATAACTTTGAGCAAAGCTGGGAAATTGCTCGTCAGCAAGCGCAAAACGTAGTCAAACGCGGTTGGTTACCCCTGGCGGAAGGGTTTATTCAAGAACGTAGCCAGGAGTTGGAGATTGAAAAAGCACGTCAAGCCGAATGGTTACAACAGCGTAGCCAAGAAATTACTGGAACAGACGTAGAAATAGTGAGACAACTCAGTTTATTTGATACTTTAGCATCTACGCAACAAAGTTTGCCTGAATCGAATTGGAGATCTCTATCTGACCCAAAACAGAGGTTAGCAGGGTTTGCAACTGATACTGCTCAATCTGTGCGTTCGCGTAGTGAAGCTGACGGGGTGTTAAGAATTTACGGTCAGCGAGTGAAAATGTTAGAGTCAAAATTAGCATTGCAAACTCCGGAAGTTTTGCCTTTGGGAGTGTTGATGTTGCTTCCTTGACTCCTGACTCCTGACTCCTGACTCCTGAATTCTGCCCTAAATATGCCTCTCAACCTCCAACATTGTACTTTTACTGGTCCTGCTTTACCTGAACCCTTTGTCCGCTTTGAGTTAGAAAAAGAACTAAACAAAGCAAAACTTATCCCGAAAATTACGGGGAGTGAGGGTAAGGAATTACAAGAGGTGTGGACTTTCTACCGTCGCAAATTGAGGGAGTTAGCGACGCGAGGTGGTGCTGTGCGGGTGAAGAATCATGTTATTACACCGTTGTTACAGTTGTTGGGGTATGACCGCATTGAGTCAGCTGGAGAAGTTGCAACTCGCGAGGGTTTGGAAACTGGGGGAGATTTGCTGTTAACTGCTGACGGTGAAGCGCGTTTACGAGTATGGTGTGTGGATTTTGAAACAGATTTGGATGCACCAGCAAGGCGAGGGAGTGCTTATCGTTACAGCCATTTAAGGATCGCCCAGCGAGTTTTGCTGACTTGTGGGGAAAGATTTGGACTATTAACGAATGGTGTGGAATTGCGGTTGTTGATTTGTGACCCTGCAAGACCAGATTCTCAGGTTAATATTGCAATTGACCCGTATTGGAAACGTAACCGCGATATTCCTGATTCTTTTTTGCTTGTGCTGGCGTTAGCTTGTCCAAATGGTGTTAAAGCTTTACCTGATTTGGTGGAGAAAGCGCGGTTACAACAGGCTCGGGTAACGAAGGAATTGCGACTACAAGCGCGACGTGCAGTTGAAAGGTTTATACAGGAAATTTTAGATCATCCCCGGAATGTAGAGAGGCTAAATACCATGTCTCTACAAGGTGCAGGGTTAGCAAAGCAGTTGTGGAAGGAAGGTTTAATTATTGTTTATCGCTTATTGTTTATCCTGAAATTGGAGACAAGCGACAACCCTGCACAAGCTTTTAGTTTTGCTTCTACGAGTTTGTGGAGGAATACTTTTTCACCAAGTATGGCGATCGCAAAGTATGGGCGAAAGGTATTGGATGATGGTTTGGAAACGGGGAGTTTGCTAGAGTCAGGGATGCGTGCATTATTTAAAATGTTCGCTTCTGGAATCTCTTGTACAGAAATGTCAGTTAAACCCTTAGGTGGTGCGTTGTTTGGGGAGAATGCAACACCTGTATTGTCTCATTTAAATTGGGGAGAAAGGGCTGTTGCACATTTATTAGACCAGTTATTGTGGACAACACCGCAAAAAGGTAAAGGACGGGAACGAGTACATTATGCTCCTTTGGATGTTGAAGATTTGGGGCGTGTTTACGAAGCTTTACTGGAATTAGAACCAGGAATTAGCACTGAACCTATGTGTCGTTTACGACGACAAAAGTTAGAAGTGGTAGTTCCAGTTGCGCAAGGGGAGAAATATCGTCCTGTTCGTAGTGAGGATTTGAGTCCTGAAGATATCCTAGATGAAGAAGAAGAAATAGAAGAAGACGAGGAAGAAACACCAAAGCAGGGTAAAAAAACCAAGGTAGAATGGATAGAAGAGATTCCGCCAGGACGGTTTTATTTGCGGGTGGGTTTGGGACGAAAGGCGAGTGGTTCGTATTACACTCCTCACTCTTTTGTGAGGTTTTTGGTGAAGGAAACATTAGAACCGCAAATAAATGAACGCAGTCCTCAAGATGATCCGAACCCAGGAGAAATTTTAAAATTAAAAGTATTAGACCCAGCTATGGGAAGCGGTCACTTTTTAGTGGAAGCTTGTCGGTATTTGGGTGAAAAGTTATATGAAGCTTGTCGGTTGTGTGATGAGTTAGCAACACAAGCGGAGGTACAAAGCGACCGGGTTGGTGTTCGGGATACAGAGAAAGAAACTCAGCTACTAGAAAAAGCCAAAATCTATCGTCAACGGATCATTGATTTACCAGACCCAAATGATAAATTAATGAAATATCTGCCTTCTGCTGCACCGGAAGGAGAAGAAACAGGTTTTTCTCAAGCCGAAGCGATCGCGCTGTGTCGTCGGTTAGTAGCAGTGCATTGTTTGTATGGAGTCGATAAAAATCCTTTAGCGGTGGAGTTAGCAAAATTATCTTTGTGGTTGGAGTCCCACGCTGAGGGTTTACCGTTGACATTTTTAGACCATCGTTTGGTTTTGGGAGATTCGTTAACGGGTGCTTTTTTTTTTTTTGAGGATTTATTGAAAGAACCAGGTACACAAGATACTGTGCAGAAACTTGTTTGGCAAGATGTTAATCAGGAATTTAGAAAAGCGATCAACGAAGCGTTGAAAGACGTTCGAGATTTGGAAGCCACGATAGGGATAGATATTTCTGATATGGCTGTGAAAGAAGCAGCTAAAAAAAGATTAGATAGGGCGTTAGCACCTTTTAAAATTATCGCTGCTGCTTGGTCTGGTGGGGTGATGTTGGAGAAAGATAATTGTGATGATGTTGCCTATTCTAATTTGGTAAAGTTTGTGAATGAGGTGGGAGATTTACCAGAAGATTTAGCAGATAAACCCAAATTATTGGCGATGATTGCGCGGGGTTTGGGTGTGGAGAATGTTCCGTCAAAGCGTGATGATTTGTTGGCGGTTTTGAGTAGTGGTGAATGTGTACCAGCTTTGCCTTATGATTTGACTTTTGCTGAGGTGTTTTATCCGAGTGGGAGGTTGGATGATCGGCGAGGGTTTGACGCTGTTTTGGGTAATCCACCGTGGGATGCAATTCAGTTTAAATCAAAAGAGTTTTTTGCAGCTTTTGATTTTGAAATAATGAATGCACCTACACAAAAAGAAAGAGATAAAATAGAGCATGAATTACTAAGTCATACGAAGGTTAGGCACTTACTTCCAATCATATCAAGAAGATTTTGAACAGCAAAAAAGAGCTAATGACGTTCTTTATCAATATCAAAAAGTTAGAATAGACGGTGATTTAGCAGGAAGACAGTTAGACGCTTTCCGCGTATTTATGGAACGTAACGCTCAACTTCTGGGCCTATCGGCTTTAACTGGTGTTGTTGTTCCATCAGCTTTTCATGCTAATGAAGGGTCTACTGGCATTCGACAACTGTACCTTAAGAAAATGGGACTGAGGTGCTGTTATTCTTTTGAGAATAAAAGAAAGCTATTTGAAATTCACGCTAGTTTTAAATTTGCTACAGTTGTTGCTCAACGTGGAGCAATCACAACTCAGTTTCCCTGCGCTTTCTACCTACATGATGATGAATGGTTATTCACGGAAAATAATGAATTTAAAAGACTGGACTACACACTTGATTTAGTCGAAAAAACAGGTGGACAACATCTTGGCTTTATTGAATTAAGGTCGTCTAAGGACGTGCAAGTAGCACAACAAATGTTTATGAAGTCATTTTTTTTTGGGGAATGGACACAGAAAGCTGGTATTCGTCTACAAAAATCCCCAGCAGCTTTAGATATTTCTAAAAATTCTCGACAGAGATTTGAAGATACAAAGATCTACTTGAAAAGTGACGAAGATCCAAGATATCCGCCAGCACTTACCAAAGCACTGAGTCAGAGACTACTGATAATTCACGAGGGTAAAACATTTAGAGATTTCTCTGATGTTTGGGAACAAAGAAATAGGTATGTTATGCCATTGTCAAAAGCAACTGACCTACCAGAACATCTCGAAAGAGCTAAGAGTTATCAATTAGCAGTCAGAAAAATCGCAAGTTCAACAAACGAACGTACAATAATAAGTTCTACATTACCACCTGGGGTTGCGGTTACCGATAGTGTGTTGGTAGATGCTACGATTTTAGGATCGCCTAATTATAGGAAATTGTTTTTATCGGCAATTGCTAATAGCTTTTCTTTTGATTGGATTGCTCGTCAGTATATCGCTGCTAACGTTAATCTTTATATTCTGGAAAATCTACCTTTAGCGCACACTCAAGAAATTCAATTATTACTTTCTCACTCCGCTCTCCGATTAACCTGCAACCATGATGGATACGAACCCCTATGGGGAGAACAACTAGGGGAAACTTGGCGCGATCGCCAACCTCCTTTCACCTTCCCAGTTCTCCCTACAGACGATGAACGCTGGTTAGTTCGTGCAGCTATAGATGCAGTAGTCGCCGATGCTTACGGACTCAACCGCGAACAATACGCCCACGTCCTTTCAACCTTCTCTCACAAAAGTTACCCCAAAGCACCACAACTTTGTCTCGCTTGCTTTGACGAACTGCAAACCATCGGACTAGAAGCATTCACTAAAAAATATGACCCCTATTTGTAAGAAACTGCAAACAAGAACGCTTCAAACCGCAAACAAGGCAAAATTGAAACCACATTAACTGCAAATAAGAGGGGTCTCAAAACCACATTAACTGCAAATGAAACCACATTATTTGCAACCAAACCACATTAACTGCAACCAAACCACATTATTTGCAAATAAGCTGTAACGCTTGCCCTTCATTGCTTACAGCATTTTTACATCCAAAGGTGTCCAAGTTATACGAACTTTTAAACTGGACACATATGTACATTATTTATGGTTTAATTTGAACTATATACGTTCGATAAAATACAAATTGCGGTTTAAACCGTGATTCAAGTGGCTCTATGGTTATTTATGCTTATTTGAGGGT